>Ga0160427_10001570_pt1 | contig 13983 bp, 14 predicted proteins | sample SolpanmetagenomL_FD_108194 | JGI IMG/M metagenome (GOLD analysis project Ga0160427, IMG submission 108194) | Solar panel surface microbial communities from Lawrence Berkeley National Laboratory, California, USA - L | ecosystem: Engineered > Built environment > Solar panel > Unclassified ...
CTACTTTGTCCCACAAATAGCATAATTGGTCTATATCGTTCAAACACCATGTTCTTGTAAAGCAATTCATTATACGTGCGAGTATAGCATTTAAGAAAACAAGAAGTATTAATTACTTGCGCATAAATAATTCAAATCTCCACTTAGCGTTGAGAGTCGAGTCGGTTGATAGCACGAGTATTAAACACTTAATAGGTCAATTGTGAGGGAGCCATATAGAGTCTGGAATAAAATAAAAAAAACATAAACTCCTTAAACTGCATACATTCTTTTTAAAAAGAAAACAATTCTGATAGAAACGACGATCAATTACCAAAAAAGATTAAGGGTATGACAAAGCTAAATTATTTAGGCACAAAACAATTCTATTCCTCCTCCTCCTCTTCATCCTCATCATCTTCTTCGTCCTCCTGCTCGGCATCTTCTGCCGGCGCATCCTCTTCCTGATGTGCATGTTTTGTATGAGAAGGTGCATCGCCGACAATCTCATCATCACCATCTATGCCATTAGCGTCGACTAGAACCCCCTCGGAGCCAGCACTATTGGTCTCCTGATCCCGCTCAACTTCTAGGTGTAGGTATTCGTCCCATTCTGGAAATAGTTCTTCATCAACTCCAGGCACGGCTATAGCCTCTGCGACCTTCTTTCTTCCTCCATCACTCTTTCCCTTGTCCTTCGCTGCGGCTGTGATTAAAGCATTCTTCCATTTACCAGTAACCTCAGCAGCGATAGATGGTTTATATGTTTTGGCAAGAAGGGCGGCCTCAGCATGACGGTTCGTCTTTGATAACAAATCAATGCAACCTTCTACGTCACCAATTTGCCACAAACATGAGAAGGCGATATTGTTCAAGCCTGCTGCGTTGGCCATAGAAGCCACATCTCTCAATCCTTGGACATGGCCTGTTGCGGTATAAAGAAGCAGAAGTGATGAAAAGTCTTTGGCGTTTCGGAAGCACTCTTGTGCAAGAGGAATATCCCAGCCTGTAAGAGCGGCATCACCTACAGTCTTCCATTTGTGCTCTGCATTTGCAACCTTGGCAATCTCAAGAGCGACTGAAAGATCGTTGAGTGACAGTGCCAGTTCAAACCGATGTTCAGGGTCTGTTGCGACCTCAAGAGCTAGCTCTTTATAGCCCTGGCCTTCTAGGAAACGCGCAATCTTGTTCTTTTGATCTTGAGGTATATCGACTAAGAGCTCAGCTGCGGCATCCAGGTCGCCTCTCAATATCACTGTTTGATATTCAATCACATTGAGAGACAGCGAGTATGAGACAACCTGAACATCCTTGTCTGCAAGGTATAGTCGTGAATCTCGAGGAATATAGCCAAGCAGATACATTGACGTGTCGAAATGTGATATCGTGTAAGTTTGATCACCAACAAGATAATTCAAGCGGTTTGTCGAGTTTGTGTAGATAAAACAGTCACCTACCCATTCACCAGTCCGGATGCTCTCGTTGATATCGGTGACGACCTCGAAAGCAGATTCGACGCCGTCTTCGTCGACATCGCCACGAGCAACTGCAGCTGCATATTCGTCGCGTGAAAACCTTAGAACGTAAAAGGTATCGTCACAAGCTAAAACGACTAGATCCCCGCTGTCGCTCCAGTAGATGCTATGTGGAACAACATCGATTCTGCGTACCAGAACGCCAGACTCCCAATCGAATAGACCAACGAAGCCAGAACCTCTCACACCAAGCAGTACACCACCCATAAGACCTTCGGCAGCGAACCCGACATCCAAACCGCCAGCTTTCTCACGAAAGTTCTTGAAGATCTTGACCGATGTCGGAGATTCTCGGATAGCATAATCGTTGCTGTTGTCTCGTGAGCCCCAGCAGAAATCCAAAGCTGGTCCGAATGCCTTGTTTCTCCAAGCTAACGCAGTGTATATAATATACTCCCCATCTCCACACACAGAGACAAATCGGCCGTTAGGACTGTGATTGAGCGATTGTGGGTATATTTCACACGACCCCATTTCTTTTGAAGGCAAAGTCAAAGTTGTACCGTCCTTCGTTGACGCATCTAGTTCTTGTCAGTATTGACGAATTATTGACGAGTATGCCTTGAGATCATTAACTTACCACTTGGCTTGATTACCGCGCTCAAAACTTCATTATGTCGTGCCCATACGATCTTTCCACTGTTGTCCATGCTGACAGCCGGTTCTTCTCTGCCCATCTTGATAACCACAACTCCTTCATCGAAACCAATACCAAGGCCATTTCTTCCCCTTTGGTAGGCTATACACCAAGCTCTTTCCAGACCATAGTTGAGTGTTTGTTCGAGTCTATACGTATTGGCATGCCATATCTTTATGGTTCCGTCTTCAGATCCTGAGACTATAACTGGCAGTTCTGGATGAAAGCATGCAAAAGAGACATTTGATGTATGACCTTCTAACGTAGCTATGTTACTTTTCGAAGTATAATCCCATATTTTGACTGTTCGATCGTCCGATGTTGTAAGAATGTATGGCTTATCTGCAGCTGGGTAGTAATCGACATGGTTGACACCTTTTGTCTCATGAGCCTCTAGTGTAAAATTGGCCGTGCTGCTTCCCAAACTCCATATTTTGACTGTCTTGTCCAAGCATGCTGAAGCAAAGGTGTTTGTGTCTTTAGGGTTGATAGCTAGCGACATGACGTAGTGGCTGTGTCCTTCAAAGACCTGTACACATTTCCAGTCCTTCTCCCAATTCCATAGCTTGATTGTCATGTCATCTGAGGCTGTCAGGACAAATGGTTGTGTTGGATGCACGACGATTGCTCGAATGTAGTCTGGGTGAGCTTCGAATTGAGTAATCTTTTCAGAAGTATTGTAGTTGTACACTCGTAGTTGGAAGTCGTCACTGCCCACTACAATCCAATTCTTCCGTGCTATGAATCGACCAGCTCGTACGGGTACGTCTGTGACCTCAAAAGTTTTGATAATTGACTGTATTCGTTTCGTCAGCTCTGTCTCGTCTATGTAAATGGAGTTATCCAACCTGGCTTTCATACGACCAGATATAAACATTTCCTACGTTGATCCATTAGTCGAAATCCTCATGTCGCTTCTTCTGTAGAGGTCCAGGCGTTGGCATACCGCTATACAATGAACTTAGAATCTGTACACACTTTAGTTGATGTCCTCAAATCCTATCGTGTCATGGAAAGCTTTACCCATGGTTCTGTCGGATGGAAATCAATTCCCTTCACTCGATCTGACCGCGCAAACAATTGTCTCTACAATTCTCCAAAAGTAAGTGACTGATTTGATTTTTAACTCCAGGACCTGTCGGCTCGTAATACCTTCACGTCCAACCTCATTTTGAATTCGTCCTAGAGCTCCAATCGTAAGCTGTTTGGAGATGTCCGTATGTCGGAGAAAGATCGATCTGCTGATTACGAATGCCTTGATGCTGTCGTGAGTCGATACGAGAAATTTCAGAGACCAGTACAGCAGCCGGTAGGTGTTTCAATGAGAAGTGGTTAGGAGGAGGGTGTCCTGTGAATTGAAGCTGTTGAAGAGCTACTTGCTGCTTGTTGTTGCTGTTGTTGTCTCCTTGACCTCTAGACCGGGAGTGAGTGAGTGAGTGAGTAGGCATGCATACTGCAACTTTTGTAGACTGTGGCCCGTAAAGAGACATTCACGTGACTATCAAGCATCCAAAGCTCCTCGCATACTGTTAAGTAAGTAAGTACTAAGTACTTAGAGTACACACTTAAGTACCACTAAGCAAGTGCTAAGATGGCTACTAGATGGAGGTTTTGTCAGGCCAATTATTAGTTTTCATAGCTATGCTACTGCCAAATAACTTATGCAGGTAGTAAAATCTCTATTCAAATAGGTACAGTTGGAAAGTTTCTTTTTCTTTTTCTCTTCAAATTGTGCTTGAGCTATGCTTGAAATGCGATTCAACTACGCTTCAATTGCACTTCAATCACAGTTCAAGCAAACTGCTCAAAAAAGGTCAAAACCAGATTTTCATAAAAATCACTATAGACCAATCATGTACTCCATGGCCGTTTGAACATATTGTTAAAAGAATCCTTGATGCCTGCTGGTTGATTGGTCGATCAATGGTATGCTTCTTTTCTGATAGCTAGACGGTTGTGCGTAATGTATGTGGGTATGCAAGATAGGCCTATAAATGAAAATAAATAATTTTAAAGCTCTAATTTTCTTTAGCTTTGAGCCGCTTACTGCAAATAACAGGGAGTAGAAGCTCTGTTTTCACTTTGATAGATTAGGGGTGAAGATGACTGGTTCAATGCACGGGCATACGACCACTAACGTCACGCGCTGTGTCGTGATATTCGATCCTTTTTTATACCATTTATCAATCAACATAACAAAAGAACTTCATGTAAAAAGTTAAGCAATGCGACAAACTGATAGTTGGGGTTCTAATAGTTCGAAGTATACTTATATATAATATCGAAGACGTTAGATACGTCTAGAATATAGCAACTTACCTGCTCATATTTGAAGTAATCTAGCTCTGTGAAGAGGTCTTTACTCTCTGAAATCCCATCAAATCCATGGGATACAACTGAGAAAGCCTCTGAGCACAAAATTTTCGAAACGAATATGAACCTGCAAGTCACCCAAGTACTAAGTTACCTCAGCCCTCAAAAAGATCTAGGCTTTAGAGTTTCGGACTAGAAACATCACCCTCTCGGCATATCCACCTACCACACGCTCCACTAAAGTACCTTCGTGAGCTGGCCAAAGCTCTTCAGATGAACTTGTACATATAACGAGCAAAGGAAGAAGCACGAAGGATCAAACTCTACAAAAGACCAATCCTGTTCCTGAGAATAAAACGGATGCTCAAAACGACAACGATGAAGTGGTTTCGGTATCCACACAAGCAACTACTAACCATAATCAGCTACATAAGACTACAGAAATAGTTGAATCCCCATCAGTAGGGTGTGCAGTTACACCAAAATCTGTCTCGCTGACCTTACCTCGAGTTTTGGAACGTGGGACCACTCAAGGCGAGCAAAGAGTAGAATTCATGGAAGCAGCAGGACCATATTATTTCGATAGGCACCCACGACCAACACGAAGGGATATAAACAACACAGATCTCCACGTCACAGTCGATAAAGAGACACACATCTTGGAACCTCTCAATAAAGAAGCGCTATTATCATGTTTCAATTGTACAAAATTTCGTACTAAAGATCTACTAAGTGTTGAAGAGTATGCATTAGCTACATATTTTGTTGTAGTTACTTGGAAACCAAAGTTCACTGGACATGGTGTTAAAAAGGAACTTAGAATGGGAACAGCAATTCACATTGGGTAGGGGGTATTCATCACTAACGCACACGTTCTCAATTGGCCACCCAGAGATAAAATGAAAGACTATAGACGCACTTCAAATCCAGTCAACTGGAAGTACGAAATTAGACTGATTCCAGGATCCGGTGACTTGTATACGAAAATGTCTCGACAAGTTCAATATCCACTACGTAATCCACCTGCCTATATCTCAGCTTCGATTATTGGGTTTCTTGAAGAAATCTCCAACCAGATACCAAGGGACGTTAGCAGAACAAGTCTATTGACGAGTTCGATCAACATCTCAAGACTTTGTGATATTGCGTTGTTGAAGGCACAAGATAACACTTGGCTAAGTAAGCTTAGATGTTCTGACCAACGACCACACATCCTACCTGGCCTTGCGCCTAGGTCTGACGAGTTTTCAATACTTTTTGTTGGAATTAACGGTGATGAGCTTCCCCAAGTCTCATATCCTGATTCTACACTTGAAGAAATAGATGCTGCGAGGGAGAAGTGTTCGCCATATAAAATTGATTTCGCAAGGGGCACTGGATCAAGTCATGACTTCACTCACCAGTACTATAAGGCCGATATAGTTCAAGGAGGGAATATTATTAGGCATTCTGTGAGCTGTTTACACGGATCTAGTGATTCAGCCATTGTTGACGAAAATACACAAAGAGTAATTCGTGTGAATACCTGTGGAGAGGTCACTTCTCGTATAGTACTTCAACATAACGTAGTCAATTTCGGTGACTTGACTCTAGCACTTACTTGAGAAAGCGACATCATGAGGCGCTTCATCGTGGATTACATTGTTCCTGCTGTTAGTGGTAATCGAGAAATTGCTTCAGAGTGGCAACGGTTATTCAATCTCGCCCGAAGTATGCAATGAATAGTTTTAATGATCGGATTATGTTGAGTTCAGAAGGTCACGATATTCTTAGTTCTTGGTGTTTGTCCTTGATTGTGTGGTAAGAGTAATCCTTAAAGTTATGTTTTCCTAAGCATACACTTAGCTCATTAATGTCTTTCGAAAAATTGCTTTTCCATCTCATATTCTTATTATTTCTCAATTATCCTTTCATCCTTATGAATTTGTAAGTGGAAACATATGTCTTAAAAGTATAGTCAAGTCAAATTAAACCAAATCTTACGCTCTAAATCACTGCCTTGATGATAATTGTTTTTGTTATTGACAAGACCAAAAATACACTACTCCACCATACATTAGACCAGCGCTAATTGGAATCGAGCCGAACTGTGGTATTTAGATTGTTTGCGAAAAATCTTGATAGACCTCTGTGATGATTACGAGTTAATAAAGATTCGATTACGAATGACAATTGTGCTCTGATGTTGAGATATAACATTGGCTTGACTTTATATTTGATCCCATTTTCGTCACAAGAGTACCAAACTAATACACTATACATAAATTCTTAAGATGCTATAGGTACAAAAATATGCTACGATTCGTTCCATTACTCAAGCTTCACTATTATATCCACGAGTATTAAATTTACATGAGCAAACAAGTTTCAAACATTTCGATCTTTAGCTTCTATAGCTTTGACCAGCTCATCAACTTTCTTGCTGAAAGCCTCGCGAAGAAGATCTAGTTGTGTTACCAGGTCCTCATGCGTGACAAGGGTTGCATCCATTGGGTCCCCATCACCACGGTGTAGATATCTCTCTAAAGGTTCGCCCGGAGTTGGAGGCGCCGAATTTTGTTTTGAGGAAAACCCGTTTGTGGTGTCAATATTCTTTCCCTTATTCGCCGATAAGCTGAACTGGTTGCCTAATATCGCCCTCTTCCATTTTCTGGCCATGCTTGCAGTAGGATTGCTCTTACTTAGCGAAGCGGGTGATAAACGTGGAGATTTTGGTGCCCGGGATGCATACAGCTTTTGACGGGCATCTTGCGATGCCTTATTTCCGTGAGCATATTTCTCCTAATGTCAATCGTAAATAAGCTCCTGTGTACCATCTTAAATGAGTACCATAACTTACATAAAACATGATACCTAGCATCAATGGGAAATGCGTTGCTTTCAATAACGCAATTCTCATCGCGCGTTGCTTTTCAGCCGACAAGACTAGCCTCAGTGGTCGTACGGCAAGAGCTATCAAGTTGAGAGGTGGTGTAAAGTATGTTAAACGGTTTGATGTAGATGCCTCCAGAACATATGTCGAAAACATGAAAAGATATTCTTCCTTGGAGTTGTTTATGACTTCGGATAATGAGTTGCTCAATAATGAGATGAGTGATGTAACAAGCAGAATGTTAGTCAGCGTCACAAAGATAAGCATCAATGGAGCTCCCAGTATAGGGGAAATCTTCCTCATGTTATCAAAACCAAGATAACTTGAACCAAAGAATATCTTGATCAAAATCCATGACATCTCGGCAAAATCGAAGTTGTGTCGCGACAACATTGTGAAGGTCGTCAAGAAACCTAGGTAGAGGACAACCACTAAAGCGAGAAACTTGATGAATTCTTTTGTCATTGACCTCAAAGCTGGAAGTAATGTGCCAAAGAACTTTGTCAGTGAGAACAAGGAGAAGATCCGAGGTAGAAGAAGTAAAGCTTCCAATGACAAAACGTCAAAAGATGCGTTGATCATGTCTTCATCATGCCTTACAAGTCCTGTAATTCTGAAAACCAAAAAAACAAAGAAGATCAAAATGATGGTCAAGTCGGCCCAGGAGAATATATCTGCTGTATAAAATAGGGATCCTGCATCAAAGAATTGACTTATTTCGTCGTACAACAAACTCAAAAACATCAAGTACATCCAGATCTCGACACTTGTAACTTTCTGCATATCTCTTTGAATCAAGACGGCGTAGTAGAGGCCCAGGAATACTGCGAGAAACACAGCTTCGCAGACTTTTTGGTATTTGGGTATCCGAAGTCGACAGTATGGATCTGCTCTCCGCTTGTTGTATATTCTAGCTCTCTTGACCTCGCCCTCCTTCAAACTTTCCCAAAAGATGATATCGCCGTCCCAGATTCCATTGACCACTCTTTGAATATTGTTTTGCATCAGAAATTTCTTAGCATTACACACCACAGCCAGCTCCAGTGTGTTTAGGCCGGCATACTCTTTCTGTGAATTTCCCTCCACCTGAGCTTCGGCTTGTAATGGTAGCAGTGAGGTTGTGGAGTCAGCGTCATCGTCATCGTCGTCTTTGGAGTCAGGTACTGGAATTTCAGGAAGTTCGTAGCATAGGTAATCTAAGAGATTCTAAGAATTAGCATACAATTTCTCGACAAATTAAGCTTTCAAGATAGTGTACCGATAATTTCGCTCTGATTCAAATGAGTCAAAAACCGCCAAGCTACAAGTTCGGCAGCGAAGCCTCTACCTTCGTTGACACCGCGGTCATCTTCGTCGTTTGCGAAGATTGCTTTGCAAACTCTGCGCAAACCATATATTAGCTTGATTTATGGATGAAATCGACCTTGTTCGTGCTTACAGAAGTGCCGCTACAATTGCTGGATGATGACAATCGTCGGCCAGGGAATTTATCAATGGTTTGACTCGGCCTGAAAATTTGGTTGTACGTAGTTGGTCGAAGGTGAGAGGCTGATCTATGATTTCTAAAAAGTACTGTTGAAGTTTGTGTACAATGTCATGGAAAGCTTCATTGTTTTCGAAAGTAGGCAGATCTGTAGTACGGACATTTGAAGAAGCCGGTCCACCTCTTCTCCTCTCTTTGATGGCCATGTCGATGGAAATGCTACCAGACTCGGTTCAAAAGTTGATGGATATTGTCAGAATACCTTTAGCAACATTGTCCGCGATAAGATTTGATGTCTTTCGATGACGGACCAGCCATTATTTTCAAGCATTTTTTATCTGACGATTCAGAAGGAGCGCCCTACGTTCTGTCGACTCGCTTTGTTGGAGTAACCTTTGCAAGTAAATAAATAAAAGCCCCCATTCAGCCCATCCCTCGTCTCATTCTCTGCGGCGTGACGTTTCCTCATAACCGGGCTCTCTGTAGATCTTGTGGCCGTGCGAGACAATGAGGCTGGAATGCGGCAGTACTTAAGTTATATGCGATTTCAAGGGGGCCTGAGATCTTAGTTCTTCTGCTGACTATTTTGTCATATCAATCGATTCAATCTAGACAATCTCAAACCATTGAATTCATGTTTCTCGATGTTGATACCTACTTAGTACTCAAGTAGGTACTTGGTACTTGAGTAGGTGCGAGGTGATCTGTCTATGGATCGTGCATGCACAAGGTCGATGTTTACCCAAGTTCGCCAAATTATTCAAAGGCGCAAAGTCATTTATAAAATACTCACTACTAAGCAAGTAGTAGTAACTGATCAAAAGAGTGCAGTTGATCCCTTTAAGAACCATCTGTAAAAAACCCAGCATTATTCTTATTGATGGATGAAATTCGAAAGGACCAGATATGAATTGAAAATGTACATCTTAGTCTATGGGTGAGTGATCAGAATGAAGGTTGAATACGATAATGGCAATTTGACAATCGCATCATGCACAAAACTAAAACACCACTGCAACGGCGGCATGGCAGCAGTTTATTGCTGTCAACTTGACTACCTACCCATTCATCCATCTACCCATCACCCTTTTTCTTCCCCTCGCCTCCGCAAGTATCTATACTCAAGGAAAACACTGCCGGTCACTGTACTATATCTTATCCTTTCGACTACATCCATTAGAGTCGCCTAGATGCCGAAGTTTGATGGCTACAGACACAACAACCTCTAGCACAAAATCTGTACCATCCACAATAGCCTCCTCCAGTTCGATACAATGGCGCATCAACAGCCAAGCAGATCCCATTATCACCACTACCACTACTACGACTTCCATCAACAACGCAAACCATACTCCTTTATCAGTGCCGCCAGTAGTGTCGCATAGAAATCCAAAGAATATACTGTCACCAACACCATCATCAGCAGTCAAGTATGGCAGTCTCGGCCACAAACTGCCTCCTCCAACGATAACAACAGAGAGCGCTTCTCCAACTACAAATTATACCTTTCGAGATCGAGACGAGATTAGAGAAGCAAGAGACCGTCGGCGCAAGCCATGGAGGAAATTGCTTTGGGTTCGACAAAATTGTAGGCTTCTTCTCTCCTAAATTCGCTAGGCTTTGTTAAAATTCCCGATATTCAATGTTGACGTTTTTTTGGGAATACACAGATCCAGACAATTACACCGATGCTACGTTTCTTGAATCTCTTCAAAGAAACGTCAATGTCAGGGCCTATGATTTTTGGCCTTTGGTATCCGACAGTACAGTCATTATACAGCACCTCTCATCTGTTGTGATATTTGTCACAGCTTTCATCGCAATCTATGTACAGACAATTGATCCCATGTGGTTAGCTATTAGTGGCACGATTCTTACAGTCATTGGGTGGCTAGTCTGGGATGAATGGAGGGAACAAAAAGAGAGAGCAGCTGCAGCAGCAAAGGCAGCTTCGCGAGACAAGTCGAACAGTAAGGTCGGGGAAGCAATAGGAATGGTTGGGGGTATAGGAGCCATGCCAGTACTGGCGCGCAAACGAAGCAACTTGTGTGTGTCAGAAGACTCGAACAAAAGCAGCAGCATCAACAGCAATAATATCGGCAGTACAACAAATACGAAACCTTCAAGCCGTCCAGCTTCTCGAAACTCACTGAGATTGCCAGCTTCTGAAATTGTAGCTGCAAATAAATTGCACCTGAACTTTCCTGCATCTCCAATCCTACCTACCTCACCAGTTCAACCTCAGAGCAAAATACAGTCTCCAACATCTCCGGTTTATCTTCTCTCACCCACTCAACCTTCTGCACCTCCAACGCCTTCCGCTGTAACACCAAACGGCAGTCATTATCTAAATGGCTACTTTCCACCACCTTCGCCTCCACCACCACCTACTAGATTTAATCGACGACTATCAACGTTGAAGAGCGCAATCTTAATTTATTGTACATTATTAGGTTTAAGTCCTATACTGAAGAGTCTGACACATACAACCACAAAAGATAGTATTTGGGCATTGAGTAGTTGGTTGTTCTTAGTCAACCTATTGTGTTTTGATTATGGCTTGAATGAACCAAACGATGAAACAACATCGAGAAGAAAAGATGCCACGAGAGAAGATGATGATGGTGTAGATGGATTGGAAGTTGGAGGAGCTGGTCTGGCTGCGGGAGCGGCTGGAGGCGATGGTAATGTCATCTATAAAAAGTATGTTTCAATTCTCTCATCCTTCTTGTTACACCTTCAAAATCATAACAAAGAAGGACAATCTATCTGTATTTCATTCATCTAATACTAATACACTTCCTCCCTCACTATAATAGGCTTCCAACATCCCTTTCTACAACCACAGCTTTAACCGCTTCTGTGGTCCTCGCATCACGTCTACCATCAACTACATCTGTATTCATACTTCTCCTTTTTTCTATCCAAGTTTTTGGTCTCTTCCCCATCTTTCGCCGTCGTCTTCGACATTTATCACAACCACTTCATATATCTCTTACCCTCATTCTCGTCATCCTCGCCAGTGTGGGGGTTTGTGGAGTTTTGGGCTGGAGATGGGCATTGGCATGGTTCGGTCTTGTGGGTGGTGGAGGCGGTGGAGCTGCTTGGTGGTTGATGGGTATGCAACGGTACAAAAACGAGATTGGTGGACCATGGGATCCAGCGAAACCAGTGTTTAGGAAGAGACAGTGGATGGAGTCGTATCAGTGACGAACCAATCTTTCTTGTTGGTTTTTTTCTTTTGCATTAAATAAGAATGCTGGATATTATCCTTGTGTGGAGAGCATTCCGGGATTTCTTTCCACTTTTGACTTGCTTTGGTACACAAGTCCGCGTACTGCTATTTATATATTTGTATGAGTATTAGACACAGTTGCAGATGTACAAGTACTTGCATATGAATACACGCTCAAATTTGATAGAGATTTTCACGATGCGGCGAGTTGTATTCTTCGTGTTAAATACATCTGGAATCTTTTTCTATCGTCTCATCGTCAGTATTCTGGTACTTACTAGGTCATTAGATGCAAAGTGGTCATGACTTGTCGATCTGCTTTCGAACTCCTCCATTCATAGTACGACCTCAAATATTGTAAACTGCCTTACCTCCCTACTAGTATACTGCATATCAATATATTACTATGCTTACAGACAAATTACAGAAGTATGGAATAGAAAGCCTGGTTTCGCTGCCTATTTTCTTCACATCTTTCCAAAACCTCTGTGTCTCGATCTTACTTGGCATTTTGAATTTGAAGTTCTGAACTTTTGTAATCTACTAGATTTCTAGACCAAGTTCATATAAATAAACTATGACATAGCAAAAGGGGGGAAAGAAGCCGATATTTCTCTATTCATCCTTAATATACTTCAGCTCTCTTTACCCTTACATCACCTTATATGATCTACTCTAATGTGACAGATTCATAGCGTATTAGACTGATTGAGCTTATGTAATCAAGTAGTTTAACCAGTGGGCAAAATCCAATCATCCACATGTAGCAGATAAGGCTGTTGTAAATGAATTTAAGAAGATTTCGACTCGATTCCTAATTCCTCAAAGAACGAGTCCGCAGTAGGTTCCCGGCCCAAGAATCCCTTGAGGGTCTCCATCTCGTCCTGACTACCTCCCTTTTCAAGCACTCCATGTCGATAACGTCGGCCAACATTAGAATCCATGGGTGATTTCTTGAATGCAGCATAGAACATGTCTGTTGAATACACTTGCGACCACAAATATCCATAGTACTAGACGAATATCAGTAATTTTGTTACCACGGTAATCGTATAGCCAGCGACATAGTGACACATACCCCAGCATCATATCCTCCCATTAGATGTCCAAAGCTTGTTTGACCCTTGCCGAATGCATCATCCTCAGGACTGTCCAGACCGGAGATCTCCTTTCGTAGTTGGTTATACAAAACCGACGAGTCTAGTTTCTCGTCCTTTGGTAAAGTCATCGTGTGGACTGTCATATCGTAGATTCCAAAATGTAGTTGTCGAAGATTGAACAGAGCATCATTGACATGCTTTGTTGATACAAGACTCTTGACTAAATCCTCGGGAATCTTTTCTCCTGTCTCATAGTGGGATGAAAGCTCGCGTATCTGCTCAGGCTCCCAACACCAGTTTTCAAGCATCTGTGACGGGGCCTCTGTATAGAAGAATCAGTATCAGACAAATCTAGGATGTAAACAAATTAACATACCAACAAAATCCCGGACGACACTAACTACAATTAGCAAACGGTTTTTTGATAGACGAGATGCAATACTAACTTGGTGCCGTGAAATCTAGCATATTGCGTTCTTGCAACTAGATCGTGTATTCCATGGCCTAGTTCGTGGAAGAATGTCACGACCTCATCGTGTTTTAACAATGATGGTTTTGTCTTTGTTGGTTTTGAGAAATTGCAAACTAATGCAGTGCTAGGATACGATCGAGATGACTTGTCCTCTGGAGTTTTCAAAAACGAAGGTTGCATGTTGAAGTTGGCAAAGTGACCATATTTGCCCTCTCTAGGATAAAGGTCAAAGTATAGATAACCAACAAACTCGCCACCCTTGGACTTTTCGTCCCATACGGTGAAGACTTTGCACTCTTCATGCCATCCGCGTTCACCAGTGCCGACTTCCGCTGTGTCGTTGGTTGTCTCGATAAA
>Ga0160427_10001572_pt1 | contig 13979 bp, 12 predicted proteins | sample SolpanmetagenomL_FD_108194 | JGI IMG/M metagenome (GOLD analysis project Ga0160427, IMG submission 108194) | Solar panel surface microbial communities from Lawrence Berkeley National Laboratory, California, USA - L | ecosystem: Engineered > Built environment > Solar panel > Unclassified ...
CATCAGGTGTGGCGACGCTTTAGCAATGAACGGGGATTTGCTGGTCATATTAAGCTGGTGAATGAACTTCTGATCAAGTGAACACATCACGATAAATTCTCGTCAATTCTCATGCCACTGATTTATTACTATGGCCTAATCCATACTAAGTGTTGCGTCTCTCCAAAAAGGATGTGGAATGCAATGTCGGGGAAATGCTTAAATACTTCTTCTTCTCTACATGTATACAGTGGACCGAGCTTCTACAGCATGGATAACTCTTTTTTACTTGTCACAATAGAGCAAATACAAAATTAGATTTCAGGACAATCATCTCATTTAGAATGTTCAATTGCTGCAAAATTGTGTAGTTAAAAGGTCAATATTCATGTGCGAAAAACAATATTGGGGGAAGCAATATATATGTACAAAAGAAAAGAAGAAAAACATGTCGCAGCAAGTCAGGCGAAACATATGAACAAGACAGAAAACTCCACCGTGTAATGTAAAAAAACAAACAACAATAAATGGCTATCAACTTTTTTACACAGGAAAAGTTTCACAGCCAAAGACTACCACTCCAAATTCGACTTTTTTGAGGACGGCACTCTTGCCGCAGCGACCTTGACAGGACCTTTCCTGTACTTGGCCATATAACCAGTACCCTCCAACCATGGATAAAGATCCGATCGTTTTGTCTCGTATCTGACAATTTTTTCTTCATGTTGCATGGTGACACCAATATCATCAAGGCCGTTCATCAAACAGTGTTTTCTAAAGTCATCAATATCAAATTTGGCAAGGACATCTCCATCAGCGTTCTTGATGACTTGATTTGGTAGATCGATTTCAATTTCCTTTCCAGCTTCTGCGTCCTGAGCGATTCTGTCAACTGTGGACTGATCTTCTATGGCAATAGGTAGCATGCCGTTCTTGAAAGTGTTGTTAAAAAAGATATCAGCAAAACTTGGTGCAATGACACATGTTATGCCAAAATCTAAGAGAGCCCAAGGAGCGTGTTCTCTACTAGAACCACAGCCAAAGTTGACACCCGTGCACACGAGGATCTTGGCATGTCGGTATGGCTCTTTATTTAGAACAAAATTTGGATCTTCTTTGTGTTCGCCGCCTGGGAGATATCTAATTGGATCGAAAAGTGCGGTGCCAAGGCCTGTCCGCTTGATTGTCTTTAGATACTGTTTGGGTATTATCAAATCGGTATCGATATTTGCTCGATGTAATGGAGCCGCTATTCCCTTCAAGTTATTGAACGGGGGTAGACCAGCCGATTTTACAGCAACTTTCGGTCCTTCCTGATGCAAGTTTTCAGTCATTGGTATATCAAGGTCGCGATCAATGTCGTCTTCACTATTCGAGTCTTGCTCGTGATCAGATCCAACTCTTAATTTTGGATCTTCTGGTGTTGGTGGCCTTTCGAGGTTTTGGTATTTTCGGATATCTGCCAATTTGCCTACGACAGCAGCAGCAGCGGCCATCGCTGGAGACATCAGATGTGTTCTACCACCAGCTCCCTGTCGTCCTTCAAAGTTTCGGTTGCTTGTGCTAGCACAGCGTTCTTTTGGTGATAAGATATCAGGGTTCATGCCCAAACACATACTACACCCGGCCTCTCTCCATTCAAAGCCAGCATCAATGAAGATCTTATCTAGTCCTTCTGCCTCCGCCTGCTTCTTGACCAAGCCTGATCCAGGAACAACCATGGCACGTTTTATGTTGGATGCAATCTTCTTTCCTTGTACAATCTTTGAGGCTGCTCTTAGATCTTCAATTCGAGAATTTGTGCAAGAACCAATGAACACTTTGTCGACTTGAATGTCTTCCATCAAGGTTTTTGGTACAAGACCCATGTATTCGAGAGCTCTTTCGATCCCAGCCTTTTTAGATGGGTCGTCAGCGAAATCTGCTGGGTCGGGAACCCTTCCTGTGATGGCAACAACATCTTGAGGCGATGTTCCCCAGGATACAGTTGGTACGATATCTTTGCTGTCAATGTAAACTTCGATATCGAACTTGGCCTCAGGATCTGTGCGTAGAGATTTCCAGTACTTAATGGCTTTGTTCCAATCAGAGGACTCATATTTTGGAGCAAGAGGTTTGTTCTTCAAGTAGTCAAATGTAATCTGATCTGGAGCAATCATTCCCGCTCTTGCACCTCCTTCGATAGACATGTTGCACACCGACATCCTTGCCTCCATACTCCAGCTTTGTACTGTGGTTCCACAGAACTCTATAACACAGCCAGTTCCTCCAGCAGTTCCAATCTTTCCAATGGCGTAAAGAACGGCATCTTTCGATGTAACACCAGGGTTTAGGGGTCCGTCGATTTGAATCTTCATATTCTTGGACTTTTTCGTAATGATGGTTTGTGTTGCTAAGACATGCTCGACTTCACTAGTACCGATACCAAAGGCCAATGCACCAAAGGCGCCATGTGTTGATGTATGCGAATCACCGCAGACTACCGTTGTACCAGGTAAAGTAAAGCCCTGTTCTGGCCCGATAACGTGAACTATTCCTTGTCGATTGTCACCTAGTCCAAAGTATGTGAGATTGAAGGCCTTGACGTTGTCTTCCAATGTTTGACATTGTAGTCTTGAATCTGTCTCCTCGACAAACGTATCGACATTTTTGTATCTATTGAATGTTAGAATCTTCCATTTTTATCGACAAATCCGCTTTGCATTGTAACTTACGATTTTCGCGATGATGTGGGGACGTTCTACTTCTCAATTAGCACAAAAAATGCGTGATTGATTGCAAATGAATACTTACATGATCCACTGTGGCTAGTGTGCAGTCTGGTCGTCTAACATCTCTTGAAGCTGTTCTCAGGCCTTCAAATGCTTGCTGTTGGACATTTATTAGCTCTATTCGTTTTTCTTCTTCTTGTATAATCATAGCTGGTGCTAGGTCGGCTTACTGGAGATGTGACTTCATGAACTAGATGTCTGTCAATGTATAAAGTTGTTGATTCGCCCTCTGTGAAGACAATGTGATCATTAAATATCTGTGCAAACTTCGATTAGCAAAGCTGTCTGTGAATGTAGTGTTTCCCAATTTCTGGAAGGAAGATTTCTTACTTTGTCGTAAAGAGTGCGTGGCGGCAAATCTGCGGTAGGCATTTTGAAGGTGACAAAGATCTAGATGTAACGGATGTATATGATCCCAGAGAAATATGAGACAAAAGTTGAGAGAGTATACAAGCAAGCAAGCAACCAAGGTGAATTAAAGGTATGTGAGTTCCACAGGTAGGCAAATGCTACAAGATGTTTTTGTGAATAAAAAAAGCTGGATGCAGCACTTCGAAAGTCGACGGGAGAGCGTTTTCTTTGCCGGAGTTTTATATGTCACCATGGGATTACAAACTTCAAGTTCTTCTCACCGCATGCTCCGGTATGACAAGGCAAAGCAAGGAAAGGAAAAGTACTTAGGGCCCCGACATCGGAAGGAGCAATGGCAAATCAGCGTAGCATACATAAACTTAGGTGCTTAGCTTAAACATGGCAAAACATGGCATAGCATGGAATCAGGCAATACATTCGGAGAAGAGTTTATTGGTCCAAGTATCATCTGCTTAGTCAGAAGTTTGGTGATCCATGCTCAAGACAGAAAGCTACTTAAGTACTTAAGTATGTGTGGCACAAGCCGGAAAGCTTAAGATCCGCAACACAACAAATCAAACACTGTTCTAAGCTTAAGTATAGTACATCACGGTACATCGTATCGCATCTCTTGTTGTTTGGGTCCAGGTAAGTGAGTAAGTGAGCAGGGAGGTACCTACAATCACCATCTACAGTGCTATTCATAAAGTTCTAGCAGAAATATATATCATTTGTGGAAAACACAATCTCAGGAGAATATCAGGCAAGCGATATATAACATTTATTGAAGGACGTGATCTAAACTTGAAGTGAACGGCATTCCTCATAACATCATACGAGTCTGCTTCATTTCTTTGCCTTCTTCTTTTTGTCGTCCTCCTCTGGCTCTTCTTCAGCATCATCATCCTCGTCTTCTCCGAGCACATCGTCTTCAGCACCTTCGTCCTCTTCCTCCTCCTCATCATCCTGCTCATCTGCTGCTTCCTCCTCCTCCTCGACTTCTTTCTTATCGTCTTCGGCAGGTACGGCACCTGTCTCTGTCTTTCGCTTCTTCTTGCTGGGTTCTGGAGCTGGAGCAGCATCCTTCTCGTCCTCTGACTCGGCTTCTTCCTCTCCAGCCTCCTCCTCGCCCTCTTCGTCGTCATCTACCTCTGAACCCTCTTCATCTGTATCAACGTACCTAATAATATCTTCAGTCAGATTCATTGACTTTTGAATAATGAAACGATTATAAAGCAGGCAGGGAGTTCCTAAAAGAGGTGAAATAGAGCAAGTATAAACAGGACAAGCTTACTCTTCCTCTTCCTCGGAATCTTCTGGAAGAGATTGAAGTTCTTCTTCAGAATCATCGTCTGCTGGAGCGTCGTTCTTTCTTTTACGTGTTCTGCTAGACATTGTTGAGATGTCGTTGATGACTGGTACAATATAAAATTGAAGGGACGACGATATCGTGATATAATTGGAACTAACAGGAGGAGATAATGTCTAGTACCACCAAACTATTTATCAGAGAAGAATTGGTACTGAGGGATAACAAGTAGAAGAACCTTTCTTTCCAAGGGCAGGAGTCGCGCTTTTTGTAGCTACGCCAATATGAGGGAGATATGTCAACACCTTGCACAGGTTTCGCGTCGATTTTCTTTTCTAAAAATTGAGTGATAATCAATGTTAATTGTGGGAGTTTAATTATTTCTACTACGTATTCGATATTGCTCTCAAGCCAAGTCGCTACACCTCTTAGAGTACACGCTGAGGTTTGACCACTTGCGTGCTTGTCTATCTACAAAGAGACTCTCTAATACAAATCCCCTCTTGCATTCTTGTGCTCAAGCTTCTCTCTCTCTGGAACAGGAAAGCTCGGGTTTAGACTGCTATCCACTGATTGGTACTGCTGAGTACCTAGACAGGCAATGAATTTATCCTTGCATCATCCTTTATTAGCAATTCCCATTCTGTGCTAATGCTAAACAAAAATCAAATCGAGAAGAGGGGGCTGAAAGAACAGGCTCAGTTGTAAGCAAATTCCAGCATTCCCTTTTCAAAAGAGAATCAAGTTGGCAGGAAGTTTGAAATAGAATGACCCCTCGGAGGTCTTCTATACCGTTCCGCACACACTCTCTCCTCTGTCCATTGCTCAAAATCAACCATGGTTCAATCAAAGTCAGGTCGCTTCATCACTTTTTTACTTTTTGTACATATGATCATGTCGCAGCTCAAAAAGTATAATTCTTGTAGTTACGGTGACGAAATGTGATGAGTTATTGATACGTAGGTGTGCTCTTCAACTTCAGTTTCTAAACTCTCATGACGTAGATTACCCAGATCGTTTTCTAACGCGTTGCCAAATTGGGGTTGGGAAACTTTTGTATTAGAAAGTCTGATTGGCTGAGGGAAATACATCGATTGGTCAAACCTCTCACCAATAGGGAAGTTTGGCTTGAACTGAGGTGATTTCCTTGATGCTACCACATGTTTGCGGACAAACAATACGAACAAACATCATTGCCAAGCTAGTGAACTATCAATCTGACTACTTATCTAAGAAAGAGAGTAGCGACAAAAAGTCTAGAGAAGGTTTGAAATGAATCGATCGATTTTGCATACTTGTGATCTTCTGCCTTTGCGGTACGATAGACAACTTATATTATCACGAAGCGCATAGTATTAACTATCTCATTGTTCAGTGCTTACTGAGTTTATGGTTAAAAGCAAGGTTTGATCGTGATCGAGCACAATGTATAGACATTTACAAATTTTGATTATATAACCTATACATGCCACACATTCGTGATATATCCAAACTATTTTTTTATTTTATTTTTGAAAAAACAAAGATTCTGTAAGTACCAAGTATGCCATTACCAACAAGATATTACACGTTCTGGTCAATTTATATCTAAAATCTTGGGCAATTCCAATCGTGATACAAGTACTAGACTATTGAAATTCTGACTCTTTTTGTCCTTTCATACATCTCAATTTGACAGGATTGAGAATTATGTATACCTAGGTATATAACGGACACGTTTCATGTGACACAAAGTCTGATAAATCAATCAGCTAACAATCAATGATCGTCCCTTGTTCTTTAATCCTATCAACATTTTATCTCCAGAATACTACATATATTTATAGCGTAAGGAAATATAACAACATAATTCTTTAAATATCATGCAGATGCAAACAGCATAGCTAGCTACTTAAGTACTTAATCACTCACCGAGACAAGTCCTGATCTAGACATATGTTCAAACAACTCACACAGAAGGATTTTTGAACAATACATGTCGAAAGCGTTATATTGCTCTATACAACACAGACTCCATATCACTCTATGAAGCTAATTGATGTCTTCATAAATATAAAACGATTTAGATTATAAATAGTTTCAGATGTCCGTAAAAAGGACGATAAACTTTTTTTATACGAAATTTTCTCTACTCTAATTTTCCGAAAATTAACTGCCCAAGCTTTAGAGTGGAGAGGGTATCTGTGATTAAACTCTGTTATACACAGATGATTTAACAGTAAATGCGGAGAGAGCAAAAAAGAAGATCAAAGAAGGAACGAAGTAAACCAAAGAACACCGCAAAACACCTTAACATGCCAGCAAACCTATATGCTTTAAACAATCCCCGGGAAGAAAAGGAAGGAAGAAGGAAAAATTAAGAAGACAAAAAAAACATCGCTATTCGTACACCGATAGGTCCTGATTAGAAAATTAATAAGAAGGAGTCGTATTCCTTCATACTTCTTTTTGTTTGTTTTGTGTTTATCTGGCACATCACTCATCCTCTCCCAGCAGCACGATCAAAGCGTTGATCCTTATTTCTTCATTCTTTCTTCCTCTCATTTTATTTCCTCCTCAATGAAAGAAGGAGGGGGAAAAAAGCACAAGAGTAGAATTCTGCTGACCAGAAGAAAAAGGACTACATTTGTGCTGCTGCAAGACGATCCGTCATGGCTCTAAGTGTTTCTGATTGTATAGCCTGTTCAAGCTGGAGATTACGCCCACTCTCGTCCAACATGAACTTTCTACAAGCTAAAGGACTATCCCTGGGGAATAGATCGGGTAGTCTGTACGATACAGGTATCTGTACGTTTGAACTTATTGTGTGCTTCAAGAACATGAAGACTTTTTGTGCGAAGCGGTAGGACTTTTCGATGACCTGAAAGTAAGATAAATTAGCATCCTGCTGTGCTTTATATGTTAATTTGATAGCGTATTATCTTTCTTGGTTTTCTTTCTTGTAGACACTAGATCATATGATTTGTAGTAAATACACGTTTTTCTAATTTTTGATTCATTTAATATAGGAAAAACATCGGTGAATTACAAGACAAGGAGAGGTATATATATAGCGGAAGTAGTACTCACTGTCAAGCTTTTCACAATATCGAAATTATCGGCGACTTCTTGTGCGCAAACCATATTCGCAATCATTTCCTCCTCTCGTTCAAAATATTCCAGTTTCCATTGTAGATATAGTTCTTGTTCTCTTGGAAAACCTCGAACAAATACAGCAAATGGATAATCTGACCATATAAGGATTTCTGGATCGCCCTTTGAGCCCATCATCTTGACGGGATGCGGCTTGTAGGATTGATGAGATTGTATACTTGATGTATCTTGATAAAATTTGGATATTTGCTGTGTATCTATGCGAAGAGGCGTTGGTGCCTCGCCGCCGGTGCGTGATCTGGACATCTTGTGATGTGTTATTGGATGTGGGAAAAAAATTAATGATATTGATCTATTAGTGTATAAGTGTGAGCGTATATTCTACTGAAAGAAGAACTGTTTTTATCGACAAGGACTATTTTCAGAGCAAGACCACGATGATATCGTCGACCATGGCTCTTGTTTATATATCACTACATCTCTCAAGGGCCTTGCTGAAAGTTGTGTCACCAACAAGCAGACGGCCATTTTGGGAATGAGTCAACCAAGGTTGGTGCTTGCTAAAAGAGCAGCGAGATGAGTAGCGTTGAGTGAGTGAGTGAGTGAGTGAGTGAGTGTTTGACAAAGCAACTCAGTTTGGTGGGTGAGCGAGTAAGAGTCAACCCGAAATCGGGGCAGGAGGGCAAAGAAAAAGCAAAAAGAAAAAAAATACAAACCAAAAAAAAAGAGCTCGGGCATATCCTGCGACTCTTTTCGCCATCAACCCCCCGAGCCTTCGTGATCAGCAGCACAAAGAGAAAGATTTTTTTTTGGAGGTCATGCATACAAACAAACATTATGGAGCTTGCTTACTTGGTAGTCATTGCACATTATTCGCGTGCTCCAAGACTACTTAGCTGCTACCTCTGAGAGAGCAAGCATAAGCTGAGAATGTCTTTGAGTCAATGTCTGGTGACCTGCCGGGTATCTCTTGGATGGATCCATGGCATATATGGGCAGTGTCGGATGCCGAGAACAAACATACAGTGCTGGCGTGATTGCGACCTCCAAGCTGGATTCCTATCACTGCCTGACCCAGCCACAGATAGTCCTAGTCGTGAGCAAACCGGTCAAACACGACGCAACGACGGCGGAATCCTAACTATGGGAGAACAACTTCATATCAGGACCAACTCCGTTGACCTTTTAGGCTGTGCGCGAATATTGCCATTGGTATAGATACATCGTTAGTCATCTGTACTCTATGCGATACTATTCACTGCCTAATATCAGATAATAATGACTCGAATGATGTTTTTTTCCCCAAACTAAAGTTCGGTTATTAAAGCTGCTCTCAACGAGTTCGGCGAGTGAGAAGAAGGTTCTAGGATACCCTCTGTTCCTGCATATAGGTGGCTCGGTAGGTGATGATAGTTTAGAGGATAATCCTGGTTCCAATAGGTCTGCCTCGACTGTTCAAATCATTGCTCTGACCAATCATAGTACGCAAATGGTATCACCTTTTGATCAGATACTTAAACATTCAAAGAATATAGCAACAAGACAGTCAAGCATCGCTTCGCTACCAGCCACTACTCAATTTAATCTTTTAGTTTTGAATGGAATTTTGATCTGACTAGTCCAAGTCACATATATTTCACATGATGCATCATGGTATGTAAGCTTCGAATGCCCGACTGAATTTCTCTTATCGATAGCGACTTTTGTACGTCATAGCATTGTGAGCTTAGGAAAAAGCACATGACGGAGGAGAATGCATGCGCATGCGGAATATAATAGAAATTGAAGTACTCGATAGATGTGTGTAGCTCATTCTTACCCAAGTGTAGTTCCTATTTATCCTGCTGAACATGAAGTATCAGTGAATATTGCATCGACATAAGGTTGAATAGCCTAATAGTCATTCATATTGGAAGAAAATTCGCCTTTGATGTGTATGTAGATTTTACTGTAGTTTCGGGGGGTGATATTTGTTCATCATACATGAGTCAAGATGGATCATTATCACCATGACATGTAAAAGGAATCAGAACAGCTTACTCCCGTCACATCATACACAGTCATGATATGAAGATATCTCTTGTGCTGTGATGGTTTGAGGATTAAAACAAATCCGCAGACAACTGTCCCAACTCATGTGACTCAAGTGTCTTTGCATATTTGGTGTGCATACTAAGTAGGTACCAAGTATGTGGAACCAGCACCAAGCGATAATGGCATTATTCTTATTGTTTGACATTAATATTTGGTTTGACAATTCATCATTATTGCTGTGTCCATCCCACTGACACATGTGGTTTAGCCTCGCTGCTTTGGTTGTGCGTCACTCGAATCCTATGGCGTGATTCATCAGATTTCTGACCTCAGGGACAATGGGAATGCAAAGGCAAGTACTTACTCTCTAGCTAGGTACTTACTTAGTAGAACAGCTCAATCACGAATCAACCAACTTGACGCCGGGACCGGTCTAATTGAATAATGTCAGTTGCCTCTAAACCTGCTACGATTTTCAAACCCGAAATCTTTTGTCAACATCAACAACAACAACAACAACAACAACAACAACAACATCGACAACCTGTTTATAATCACAAAAAGCACTTGTATACATCCATTGACGATTCATGGCATTTAGCGAGCTTAAGACAACAGGATAAAAGCTGAAATTAGAACCAGTTTACGAACTAATATATACCAGATACATCAGATCCATCATACCTAGAATCAGAATTTTAATTTTCCCCGACATCCATTTCAACAAGTGACGTTTATACCTGACAATCAATCAACAACACAATAATGTCTTCACCACCTCGCCAACCCCCAATTGGAGATAAATCGCAGCTTGGCAAAGCCTTTCAACAGCTAGACCTTGAAGGGCACAATTTACCGCCATCGCCTGCACCATCTTCACCTCGAACAGGAAGGCGTTATGCCCTAGCTACAGAGCTTGTCTACACTGAGCATGGAGACCAATACAACTCATCATCGATGCCAATATATCAGGTACGGTTTAGCTTTATACTACTCTATTCATCTGATGAATATAAAGCTTACATCAGTTTCTTAATTACACTTAGACGGCCACATTCAAGCAACAGTCAGGTACAGGAGGAGGCGAGTATGATTACACAAGATCTGGCAATCCTACACGGTCACATCTGGAAAAACACTTGGCGAAAATTATGAATGCGAATCGTTGTCTCACAGTATCGTCAGGCATGGCAGCTATGGATGTCATATCACGCCTTCTTAAACCGGGTGACGAGGTTATCGCAGGCGATGACTTGTATGGTGGTACCAATCGACTTCTGAAATACCTGTCTACACATGGCGACATCATCGTCCACCATATCGATACTACAATTCCAGAGAACGTAGCCAAATATGTCAATTCCAAGACAAAGATGGTTCTTCTCGAAACTCCTACAAACCCCCTCATCAAGATTGTCGACATACCAACCATCTGTGAAATCACTCACAGCATCAACTCCAATACAATAGTAGCGGTTGACAACACTATGCTGTCGCCAATGCTACAGAATCCTCTTGACCTTGGAGCTGATATAGTATATGAGTCTGGAACCAAATACCTATCAGGCCACCACGATCTTATGGCTGGTGTAATTGCAGTAAATAACTTAGCGCTGGGCGAAAAGTTGTTTTTCACCATCAACGCTTCAGGATGTGCTCTATCACCGTTCGATTCTTGGCTTTTGATGCGGGGAATTAAGACTCTTGGTGTCCGTATGGAAAAACAACAAGCCAACGCACAAAGGATTGCAGAAACACTAGAAGATATGGGTTTCAAAGTGCGTTATCCTGGTCTGAAATCACATCCTCAGTACGATCTACATTGGAAGATGGCTCGGGGTGCTGGTGCAGTCCTGAGTTTCGAGACGGGTAGTGTGGCTATCAGCGAGAAGATTGTTGAGGCAGCCAAGATTTGGGCTATAAGTGTTAGTTTTGGTTGTGTGAACAGTTTGATAAGTAGTATGTCAAAATTTCATATCCACAGTTTCTTGTTCCGCCCTACTTCGGAGACTATTGCTTATACTGTTCACAAATTGTAGTGCCCTCATACATGTCACACGCATCTATTGATGCCAAGACGAGAGCAGAACGTAATCTAGCCGAGGATTTAATACGACTTTGTGTTGGCATCGAAGATTGTGACGATCTAATTGATGATTTACAAACAGCTGTAAGTTCTTTTTTCTCCCCCAAAAAACATCATCTATAAGCAGATCAAATCTCTAATTGCAATGCGTGTCATGTATAGCTGGTAAAAGCTGGAGCAGTACAGGTGACTGTTGATGGCATGCAAGCTATAGCTGAAGGACAGGTATTGGGAGCTGTCGCTTCCTCATCTTCTGCATCATCGTAAAATATACGAGAAGCTCATCAAGAGTGTCTCCAATCATATATATTGATTTTGTTTATAGATGGGATACATCCTGCGTTGTACATACAAAATGTTTTCTTCGAATTGGCGAATTTGGTGGTTTTTGTCGTCCTGTTTTTGTATAAGCGTTGATCATTGTGGTAATTGAGTGGAATCATGACCGAGTCGTATATTCTTGTAGTTTGCTTAAGGAATATGTAGTACTATAAACGGAAGTGCTGCACAGCTACACACATATTTTAGGGAGTGAGATACAAAAGAACTTAAACAAGCTAGAAGGTATGTCCCCTTCTCTTGTAGATGTCCGTCTAGAGAAAGCAATATACTTGCGTGCTGCTGTTCAAAACCAACCCATGTAACACTGCACCATTCGTCACACAATCTTGAATCCAACAGCAGATCAGATGGCGCTGCATGGACGAAGTACATCTCTGCCTTGTGACTTTCGTCGACCCTTACTTCACCGTACAGACTCAGACATGTCATCAGTTCTTCAAACGCGAGCTCCACCTGAGGACCGTTTACCAATTTTTATAGGGAGAAAGGCATGGGAAACGTGGACGAACCTTAGCCCATCGATGAGAGCTCGCATCGAGAGACAGGACGGTCATATTGTCAACGAGAATGATGGATTTGGTGTAAAATATCTAGATCTCGGTAGGAGTGATGTTTCGAGACCTTCCGTCCTTTTGCCGTCTGATAACCACTGATGATTCATGAACCTTTACTGATTCCATCATATCTGCTTTCGTAACATGCTAGTGACAAATGAAGGAAACAACGAGGTTTTTGGGAATGATCTTCATCGGTGCCATACTGATGGATTCCATGATCCTCGAACCATTCGCTCATCACTTAAAGAACATGATATAAAATCCGATCTTGCAAATATTGGAAGTTTCTCTCAATTGAGTTCAAATCAGCACGTTCCATCAGCTCAATCGTCCTCTACGTCACCAATATCAGTTTGGCCAACAAGACGAGCGCCTTCTCCGAGTCCAGAGAGATTACGAAGGGGTAGAGACGGTTTACCAAAAGGCATTACAGCTTTACACTCTTATAATAGATCTCCGCCGAAACCACGATCATCACTTCGTCAGACAGTGATAATAGAAGATCTAAACGACAAATCAGACGAAAACATTGACACGATCGAGGAAGACACGATTATACATGAAGCTACGCATGACACGAAAAAATCTTTTATAGACAGTTTAGGATCACTTCGAGATTGCTTTGTCTCATCTTCGCAAGACAAGATAGACACAGCAACAAAAAATTGCAACGCTTCTCCATCACTGACAAGAGTCGGCAAGTCTTCACGTCGAACCGAAGACCTTAGTCCTAAACACAATCGTGATCAAAGCACAGATCGAGTTGACCCTGATGATAGGGAGAATAATAGAGGGAGACTTTTGAGGAAAACCTTGCCTTTGACAGATGGTTCACTGAACTCTGAACGAGGCAGATCCAGAAACGCGAGAAACGAACATCTAAAAACATCTAGATCGAATTACAGCCCTTCAAGATGGAGAAGCCTATCATGTTATTCTGCAGATACGTTAGACATATCAGATACAGCAGAAGATCTTGATACTCCTATTGCACATGCACACAAACGATCTTGCAGTGCATCCCGTTCACCTCTACTACCATGTTCTCCGACCAGGGAAATTTCATCAAGCCGCCGACATAAACATTACCATCGTCATCATTATCACAGACCAACCAGGAATACACCCCAAACGACAATCATCTCGAGTTCTGTCCTTCCACTACAACATGACTCAAACTGCAGAAACAGGGACACTATGGGTATCGTTGGGTTTGACGGTAAAGAACGACAATCTCACTACATACACTATCACTTACATTATGTAATGTCGAGGAGAAGAAGCGTATCGAACCATACATAAAGTTCGAAAATAGAAACAGAGTAGTATGAGTTATAATCATGACTGACAAGCTTTGTCAGGAGCATGATTGAATGTACTATGTGGAGTTCTGTCTTGAGTTTAAAAACCAGGTTGTATACCACAACCTACACAATTGCATGTAAAACACGAATTGG
>Ga0160427_10001574_pt1 | contig 13967 bp, 14 predicted proteins | sample SolpanmetagenomL_FD_108194 | JGI IMG/M metagenome (GOLD analysis project Ga0160427, IMG submission 108194) | Solar panel surface microbial communities from Lawrence Berkeley National Laboratory, California, USA - L | ecosystem: Engineered > Built environment > Solar panel > Unclassified ...
ACTTCCGCAGAGGTTCATTGAGAATAGCGTTAAGCTGTGAAGTTCAAGTTGTTGAAGATGTTTGGGAGTAGGCTCTCAAAGGGACTATGAAGCTTGATCTATGTGGTGACGAGATTCAATTACTCGAGATACATCAAACTTCAAGACCTCGATATTGTCAGTAGTAAATATAAATAAATGGACTGTCTTATAGATATGCGACTCATCATATACTCATCAGTATAGGTCTCATACGATGTGGAAAAATCTGAGTCATGATATTTTTTTAATATTCATATCCATATCCATATCCATATCCATATCCATATCCATATCCACCACACGGGAGTTGAAGATATAACGATGACAATGACGATAATGTCGAGAGGATGATAAAGTATAGCAACTAGTTTTACATATTTCAAGACAGTATCGGAATCGTAGTTAGAATACTCAATATAGATGCAGATTGGCAAGAAGAAATCTTGTGCTGATATTATAATTATTCAATTGTCTTTTTAATTCAAGCTGGACTCTGCATGCTCAACCCATGTACACCTATCCAGTGATGGAAAGTTCAACTTAGGAAGAACAATAAATATACCAAAGGTCATTGTATTTAAACACTTGTTGTGAACATTATCAGAGAAATATGTTACAGAACGTGGAATGCGGGCAATAGTAATCAATAAAAAATCTTATCGTTTGCTACCTGATATTCAGTATGACTACTTAACGAGAATGGCACTAATCTCAGGTTTAACATCGGATGCTGGGATGAATTTACAGGATTTCCACAGAGGCATAATTTTCAGGTATATATATATCGACAGAACTTTTAGAAACTATTTTAGAGTTCTGAAAACATGAGCATCTATACTAAGCACTCAAGATAGCATAGGAAGAGAAAAATCGCCTTAGACAAACAAATATAGTTAACTCCAGTACTGGTATCACATTTAGGGATAGTAGATATATGATAGTATATTTTTTCTTTCAATCTTATAATTTTCTACGAGTGCTAGATTCCTACAATGACTACGTTGTGTAAGATTCTACTGAGCCATCAATACAATTAAAATAGAACTCTAAAACCCAACTATCTTTTCGAAGAATCTTCTAAAAATCAGATTGTCGTCTCAATCTGACATACTTCCACCTTCTTGGACACATAGGTATCAGCGTCTGAATATCTCTTACGTATGTTAATATCTTGTTAGAATGGTGGTAGGTATGCTCATGACAATGATTCAAACATTTGATTGTAACCCTATTGAATCCATCTATAAGCTTTCCGATACATGTTTGCTAAGAATTTACATATATGGACTCATTCTATGATATGGCTTCGCAGGGATAACTTCAGATCTGATGTTTGTACGACAAGTTACATCCAAATTAGGGTATTGATCTACTAGTACTTCTTGTCCAACCAGACCTATGAAATACATGTCACTGGTTGATGGCATCTAGAATTAGAACTGTCATATTCCTGAAATAACAGTGTATGACATGGTCTGGAAATGTACTTCTTTTGTTGATACATTTTCTATTGTTGCAAATATGGTACATTCAAGACGGGATGTAAGAGGAGTTCAGTGAGTGCTTGAGTATATTTATGATGTTAAACTTATCTAACTGGTGCTAGTACAGATATAACATAGTCAAATTCGTAAGCTTTTTACGAGCAAGTGTGGGGTAACTCTACCAAATATAATTCAAAAATCTGAATATCAGATTTCAATTCCTGAGGTTGACTGCTTAAATACTCTCAATTTGTTTATTTGAGATTATATTAGCAAGACATCTTGAAGCTGCCAAGATAAAGATCCAACGCCAGTATCGAGTTGTATGCATGCTTGAGCCCCTAGAAAGGTCTTCCCTAGCCACTAAACACAAGCAAAACACAAATAATTTGGAGGGGAAGAGAAACAAATTTAGCAAAAAAATACAAAGGAAGAAGGGATAAAAACAATGCCAAGCAAAGGTGTTGATGTATACTCCTACATTAGCCTTCCAGGCTACATAGTTGAATTCAGCGCTCCCCAAGTCATCATCACCAACACCTCCGCCGACAATTTTACCCACAACCACCTTGAAGTCGAATCTCACAATATTCCAGGAAAATGGAATTTCGACGGTCGATTCGGTTTCCGTGTTTTACGTACCGACACTGGTGCGGTACTAGCCAACGAATATAATGTCATAAATACCATGAGTGGTAACATGACAGCCGGAAACATGATGATGATCAGTGCAACCAAATCAATCATCACAAATGATGTAGTCATCACCTATGGATTCTATGATGCAGGTCATGGTGAGGTTGGATTGACAAACCATGACCAATGTTATGTAACTGTGACGCCAAACCGGTCAGATTGGATGGGTATGGTGGCACCACCAGATGATAGTGGGTCTACTGTTTCAGACAAACCATTCTCAAGCTTTGTTCTCCCATGTCCTCACGACTGTGGGATGAACAATATGGACAGCTTCGACGCATTGCTAAACGGACCACACGCGATCAAAGTCTTGGAATCGGTGGTAGATGAGGTCCCCGGAATACAACAACTGGCACATTTAGGAACACATGAGATTCCAGATATCGTATTTGGTCTCGCAATCTGTGAAAAGGATACGATATCGAGTCAATTAGCGGTAGGCGCTCGATACTTCGAGTTTAGACCGGCTTATATGCATAATGATTTTCGTCAGTATGCACCTTTCCCGGATCAATTGTATTTTCAACACATGTGCATTCCTGGTATGATGTATGAACAATTTCTGTTTGAAGTCGTCGAGTTTCTTGACGCTCATCCAACCGAGATTGTGGTAGTGAGACATACGTGGGACAATATTCCTGCTGCTTGTGTTCATCCAACACAGGAGGAATTGGATCGCTGTACGAATGAAGCGTTAGCTAAGAGCACGACAAACATAAAAACGGGTGATGTTTCTTGTCTCTCGCAGCCAATATCTCAGCTTCGAAATCAATGTCAACGACTCATCTTTCTTGAGAATAATGTTGGAAAGTATGATAGTTGGGATGCAAAGACATATGCTACACTAACTCCAGCGCCTCTACTTGCGAAGTATGAGACGATGAGCACTGAGGGTCAGGAGAGTAGTGGTGCTGTGTATACTGTCTTACAGTGTCAAGCTACATCACAAAGTATCAAGGAAGTGCTCGCGTACAGCGTTGCAGCATCAAATGCGTCAACATCTTGTTTGATGTCAACAAAGGGAAGTATGGATATGGTAACATTACCGTGGATTAGGCAGAATGCTTTAGACAGACTGCAGGCCCCACAATTGATTGTGTTGTTGAATGACTTTATTGACGGCGCAACGGTGGATACTGCGATAGAATTGAGCCAGCGAAGATTACAATAATCAAACACATCCACCCATAACTGATTCTCGACTATATTTTTGTCGCGAGATCAAGAACATTGCAATTGAATACACAACATCTACACAAGTACGTAGAACAATAATATAAAGTTACCATTCTTAGCCATAGATCAAAAGGTCATATATCGTGATATGCGACAAAATATTGAAGTGTTACAACCCTATCGTTTATCAATATCAGTCTATTGATCTTCATATGCTGTCAGAATACATGTTCAACTTGCACATTGCATGACCATCAATTGAGTATTTATACTAGATTCTTATGCAGTAGTTGAGCGACTTGATCAAATTGACAACATACCAGGTACGTATACCTATCAAAGAAGTACCTTGGTGGTATAAAGCCTGTAACATCGTTCTACGTATAATTCTCAAGTGTTATGTCAATTTCCCTTCTGATCAGCCCTACAAGGTTTCCTTGATCGTGCTCTTTTCACTAGTACTAGATTGGCTAAGTTATTCCCTTCTTAGCTCTATGAATCTTTATCGTTAGCAGCTATCTAATTTTCTGTTTTTTATTCCTTTTTTCGATTGTCATATTTTTTGTTGGAGCGCAAACTCACTCACTCACTCTCTGAGAGAAAACATTCAGCTATCATCATTATCATCAACCTCACTCCCTCTGTCAAAAGCAAAATAATCCCCTACAATCCAGAACTCAAATATCCGTCACCCTAGAACGAAACAACAAAGATGGCCAAGATATCAAAACCAAAAGCTAGAAGTAAGCATTACTCTTGTAATTCCTTTACATACGAAATTTTCAAACACAAAGGAAGAAAGCGAAAAAAAAAGAATCGGCATATCGGCATATAGGCATACATAGCTAACATAAAAAAACCCTTCTCAGCCGGCCCATCTCTCCACTCCCGCGCCGCCAAACGTGCCTCTTCTCCTTCCCTCAACCTTGACAAATCCGTAACCTCTCTCCCTCGTCCATCATCTCCAGACCCTTCTTCCTCCTCCACCGCCGCCGCTGGCGCCGACCTCTCCAACCGCGACAAAATCACCCGAAAAGTCCTCGACATTGTCCACCGGACAACGACTGCCAACAACGGAATCAGTAAGAAGCAGAATAGAGCCGACAAACGCGGGAACCGAACGAAGCAGCAAAAGAAGAGGATAGAAATGGGTAGAGAGAGGGGAGAAGCATTGATGGAGATTTTGGAGAAGAAGACGATAGAGAGTAAGAAGAGGGAGAAGGTGGTTAAGGAGAGGAGTGTATGTTTTTCCCTCATTCCCCCCATTCTTTCATTTGTTCAATGTGTTGGGAAGAGAAGAGAGAAGAGGAAAAAAGACAAAAAGAAACAAAGGACGAATTGCTAATTCTTTTTTCCCCCTCATCACACAGAGCGACTGGGAAACGATCAATTCGAAAACGCAGTTTGAAGCCCTACAGTCGGTAGAAGTATGAGGTTTCAAAATAAAATAAAATAAGATTCGATAAGAAAAAAATAGAAAGGATGAAGGAGAAAGAGAAAATGAAAGAGCAACAGATGGATAGATGCGTATATGTTTTAACGAAAGTAATGAACATCTTATTAAGGCCTCTTTTTTGGGATGATGGTGGTCATGATATAGGATTATATGGCGTTTTTGAGGAGTTTCCTTCTACTTCTTTCTTCCTCTCTTTGTCGGATAGTCAAAAAATTTCAATATGCTATTTAAACATAAATGCACTACAATCATTTTTTAGGCGCACAAAAAAAAGATGTACAAAACACGAGCATGCTTGTATTTTCTTCAATGTGTTTCAGGAAGACTGCTTTGTTGTAAATAATGTACACATCCCACTTCTCAATGTCCTCTTTGTACAGAAATGAAGATCCCTGGTTGAGAGTTATTGAGAATATACTAAAATAGGAGAAAACATGAATGAATAAGAAGACAAAAAGATCTTGATCACTATTAAACACAAAAGTAAGAACTCCCCGGGCCAACTCGCAGATGAAAAAGGAGAAAGAACTCAACGCTACTTGTGCTTAAAGAAGTGTACAACCCATGCCTCGCTATACCCCAAAAATTCTGTATGAAGAAACGCCATGTCTCCCAAAAGACAAAGAAAATTGTAGATTAAGAGGAAACAAACTTGAAGAAGCTCAGACATTTGTCATCACCGTTCTAAGATGATGAGTTCCGCTCATGGTGTTTGACAGAGTAACATCAGAGTCTTTATTCAATATATCATCAAACCGCAAAGCTGGCGTTGTAGCTACATCCTTTTTCGGCATGACAGTTACTTCCGAAGCAAACGTGGGTTGATGGTTTGTATCATTTGTAGCAACATGGTCATCCTCCTCGTCATCCAGATCGCTCAAAGATGAACATTGTGACATTTTAGCAATAACAGGGGATTGTATACCAGACGAGGAATCGTGTAGAGAAGGAGAACTTGATCTCGAATATGTTGGTGATGACAATGATGACGTGGGAGAAGCTGAACCTGAAGATATTGCAAGTTCGTCATTCAATAAAGATTCCTGCACCGAATGGACGTTGCCTTGAACGATATTCTGGGTGTGCGATATCTGTTTATGTCGCATATATTCAGCGGAGGAATCTGGTATTCGTTCATAAAACATCATGAAAGCATTCCCAGCAGCCAAAACTTCATCAATATCACATCTTTTAATATCGGCGTCGGAACATCTCCACCAAGTCGGTTCTGTTGCAGGGTGTTCCTTGCCGTCGATGTTTTGCTTTATGTTTGCAGTTTGTGTTTGACGGTAAGAGATATAATGACCATTGCCATGACTTCCGTAATGCGTCACCATGCTCCGCAAGGCATATACGCAGTTCTTCATAGTGGTCTCGTCGTCTTTGGTTGATTTTCTCATTGGTTGTGACGGATCTAATCCAAAACCCGAGGCGTCTCCTACAACCCAGGACCTTAGATCGAGATAGTCGTCAAACTTTAGGGTTGCATAGTTTTTCCTCGTTCCTCCACTAACCATGTCAAACATACTCCTATTCAGATGAAGCACCAAGACCTGAGGTGGTCGAGCGATCATGATCTGTTTTGTCTTGTTGCTGTTAATTAGAGATTTTGATGAAATTCGACATTTTTCCAGGGTTTCTTTTGAAAAATCGGCACTAACAAGTGCTTCTTCTATCAATGTCAGGCGTGATTGCAAGCGCTCTTGCATCTCTATTGTACTCTTGGCTGGCGGGGAGCCAGTAGTGCCTGTTAGTGACGAATTCGTGAGCATTGACTTTATCAAATTGGCGGTAGCTATCATGGTGCATTTTTCGCATGGAACGGAATTGAGGGTTTCTAGAGATGTGTATTCACTCAAGCACTGTTCGATAGTGCACGTCCACTAAATATCATGTTAGCCACAATAGAAAGACCGACAAAAATTTGTGAGCATACATTTGACGGTAGAGCCAAGCTCATTGTAGTAAAGTCCTGCATACGTATTGCTTCCACATACCCGCATGACAAACATCCTACTCTTTGTGCTAATAGTCCCTGAAAAGGACTTTTAAAAGTGTCATTTGGCAGTTTTTCTGTCAAATTAGAATGGTCAGAAGAAGGTTGTCGCATCAGCACCTCCAATCCATGACCAGTACCAGCAGAACGGTACGCCCAAGATTTTGAAGCTTCCTTCTCCAAAGCACCAGTAAGGTTCTGGAAGAACTCTTGTGCATCTTGTTGTTCTTGATACCATGATGATGCACTTGAGGAGAATTGTAAGACAGGAGGAACGCTTGAAGTATGATAAGATCGATTTTTTGTATTCAAGTTTTTCAGTAGGGAGTGTAGGGCATTTGCTGGTGATTGTTTTTGTCCGACTGTATATATGTTGAAATTGGATGATATCGCCATAAGGTGCTTGGGAATACATGTTACTGAAGCCAATGCCTAGAGATTTGTCAGTTTTTCTGGATATTATGATGACATATGATAGTATGTACCTGTAGAACAGAATTCTGATAGCATGAATTTCCTGTATTGTATAACCCTCCTATCCATCCGTCTGAGCCTCCGCCCATATTTCCCACATTAGAAGCACCGATACTAACAAAACCCCTGCCGCCTCCAATCTTCAACCTATCTAAACTGCCTTCAAATAGCCCCTGTATCTGCTCCTGCTTTTGTTGGCTCAGGACTCGTCTAAAGGGATACAAGAATATGGCCCAAATTGGTGGAAGTGAGAGAGGTTGTTGAAGCAGATTGTAGATGAGGAAAACTCCGCAAATGACATACGTCAAGAGCAATCCAGGCGAAACGTCTATTGAATTCTGAGCATAGAGGTTGTCGAAACGTTGTTTTTCGAATGGATTTCGTCGTGGTGAACGATGATAGCTCATCCTCGAAGTTTGAAATACTGGCTAGCGGTTTAGCCTTTGTTGACACCCTACTCCTTCGTCCACGAAACGACTCTCATGGACTCAAGATACTGGTCAAATCTATGGTGTGAGGTTGGTGTATGATATCAATCTGAAATATTGGCTTGATGATAAGAATTCAATGAATGTGTTCGTATTGCTGATAATAATGTGTTCAAGAGATGGAACGAAGAGAGTGTCTTGCTTGAGCCATAGCTTGGAACATCATGTTGATAATTTTGTTGTTTTGGTCAAATGAGAAATGCATATGATAGTGTCAAACAGGCAAACGCCTTGACAAACATCAGGGTCACGTGAAAGGGTTGACAATCTAATCATCACAAGCTCGTGGTTTTGACATTCACAACTTTAGAAGTTGGATGAATGCTGTGTCACGTATATATTAATCAGCAGGGTCAAGTGTTGCTATACACATCGATGCTCTATAATAATCTGAGGAATTGAATTATGAACGAAAGAATACTTAAGTAAGCACGGTAATTCATTGTATGACTGTCATATGCAGGATAATAAGCTCTTTACGTCAGCAGAATAGATGAGCAAATAAATCAATAGACAGCCAGTCTTCATTTTGGGTGAAAATCTTAGCGCGTTGTTGGAGGAGAAAGGAAAAGAAGGAAGGACAAACGGGCAAGAATGACGCCGATGTTTTAGCTGCAGCACACAGACACACGAGCATGATTATCATAGTACCCACTACAGTGGGTACTAGTGTGAGGATTACGAAACAAGACATCTTACTCACTTACTCACCCATCCCATTCAGGGCCTGTTTACAGCTGGGGTTTGTGGTTTATTACCATTATGCGGTACATGTAGATGCGAGTAAGTATGCCAGGAAAAGAGAGGGATGGCAAGCGCTGGATGACTCCAATGCTGGTTTGTTCCTCTACCGCCATAGAAAGTCGTGATACCCTCCTTATTGTTGTTTCGTCCTCTAGCGGCTTTGAAGGTGTAAGTCAGCGAGTAAGCAAGATGCCTTACAGGAATCGAGAACGTGAGACATCGCAGCTAGACGTATCAAAATAGCGCATATGATGGAGACGACTGTCAGAGCCAGCCAGGCAGCGACTGATGATCATGTCTTTAATGGCTGGACAAATTTGTGTTGTTGTGATAATAATAATAATAATAATAATAAGTAATTCGCCCTGTTTCACCAGTCAGTAATAAGACAGGCGTCATGATCTAAAAGTACACCGAGCTCATATCATGCTTCTTTGGCTTCATTCATTCGCTCACTCACTTTTGCCATGCATTGTCCGCCCTGAGTTTGGTTATTTTGCTTTGACATATATCACTATTTACATGTTTATTGATTGGGAATATTACATCAATAACAATGCACTTTGTGAATACTTGATGAACCTGATACAGTGAGTTGTGCGTTTGTGGAGTGACTTCTCTTCGGCTTCACCATTCTCAGCCAGCGCCAGTGCAGTGAGAGTTCAAGTCGACTAAAATCGACTTCTCAACCCAACAAGCATCTTTCTTGCCAATCATCTTGGGATCTTCAATATTTCCAGGCTTTAATTATTCTCCTTTGACTCTCTCAAATTGGTCGTCGTCGTCGTCTCACAGTGCAAATATATCAAAAATCTGCTTCCTTGCTTCTTCATACTCATCTGCTACACAGAGTAAACAGAACGATCCGTCAGAAGCACAATCTAGAGGGCAGCCCAGTTCCCTCCAGTCGTCCAGCTGTGACATTGCCCAGGTCATCACATCAGGTCAGGTCAGGTCAGGCTTCACAACAGATCTACAACCAAAGTGTTACGAAAGAGCAACCTTGTTGCCCACTTTACCGAAAACTGCACTTTCGTAATCCCAGTCACTAATAATACTAATAAGCTGGGCAGATAAAGGTCATAGTAACTGGACGGACGAACGGTATGTTTCTTTCCCTAATACCTCTCGCGATTTATATTCACACTCATTTCTGTGATTACTTATACAGAACGGAAACTGATCGACTGCAATCATAGTTTGGATTGACGTCAGAAAAATCCCACCCAAAACCCAAAAGTACTTGCTTGCTTACCAAAGTTCAATCAGCAATAAACGTTGACATCCTAAAATAACACAAACCGCCTCTTCTCCACCTTGTACGACGTCTTCTCATACTCGTCAGATTACCGGAATACAACTGTCAGGCCTTATTGCCCTTCTTTTTCTGGCCCCTCTTCAACCATTCTCAACCTGAAACCAGCAAACCAACAAGAAACAATCTCAAAAGTGGCTACCAAACGGGTCTCGTTCTCCGGCTCCGGCGGTATATTCGCAAGGATGTTTGGCAATGACAAGAACAATGGCAACGAGTCCAGTTCGTCGTCTACGACAAACTCGATACCTCCTAGCGCAGAGCCGTCGGGAGTTTCAACACCGCTATCAACAAGTGCGCCGGCATCAAGTACACCATCTTCACCAAGTGTAGCACCGTCAAAACAATCTTCCAGCAACAACGGGCCTCCTCCTGCTACCTCTACCAAAGAACGACTTTCGCGACGAATTTCATCAAATTCTGTTACAGCTTTCATGGCCTCTGCGAAGAACTCACTGACACATTCCTCAAGCAGTGATGACCACACCTTGAAGAAGGTCATGTCTACTCCTACTCAATCTTCAGCCTCAAAATCGGCTGAACATGATCCCCACAACAACTCCGCAGGCAGATCCCAGCCTACGTCCTGCAGTACGTTTCGTGTTGGTGTGAGCGAGGACAAGAACAAGAGATGTAGACGGACAATGGAAGATACACACGCATTTCTTTACAATTTTCTACCACCAAATATACCAGCTCGAGCTATACAGTACAATTTGAACTCATGCGACCAAGATAATAAAGTAATGGCCTATTCTACGTTGGAAGAGAATACAAATGGAGTATCAGACAACGGATACTTTGCAATTTTCGACGGTCATGCAGGGACATTTGCTGCCGATTGGTGTGGTAAAAAGCTGCATCATCTGCTTGAAGACAACATCCGACAGAATCCGAAAAGGTCCATTCCTGAAATACTGGATCTGACATTTACCAATGTCGACAAAGAATTGAAGGATTTACCTGTTAAGAACAGTGGCTGTACTGCTGTGTGTGCTGTGCTTAGATGGGAACAAAGAACACCAGAGGGACAGCTACCGGCCCTGACGCAGAGCGTAAGTGCGTCGTCAGTAGGTGATAGAAGGAGCTTCAAAGAAAAATTAAAGAGAACAACTTCGTCAACATCACAGTCATCGTCACCGCCGCCGCCAATTGATCCAAATCTTGTCAGATCACGCGTCTTGTATACCGCCAATGTTGGTGATGCTAGAATCGTTTTATGTCGAGGGGGTAAAGCCCTTCGATTAAGTTATGATCATAAAGGAAGTGATGAGAACGAGGGAAAGCGTGTTTCTAATGCTGGAGGTTTAATACTCAATAATCGAGTGAATGGTTTGTACACATATTGATCCTCGTCTATTTCTACCAATATCTTTTGGCTCTTCAAGAAGATTTTTCTAACCCTTGAGGAAACAACAGGAGTGCTAGCTGTCACAAGAGCACTAGGCGATTCATACATTAAAGATTTAGTTACAGGCCATCCATATACCACAGAAACAATCATCGACGCTGAAGTTGATGAGTTTTTAATTCTTGCATGCGATGGGGTATGTTATTCCCTCATAGCCACGTTTTTAGCCATGACCATTCCTTTTTTTTTTCATCTTTACGGCTATCTCATATGTACCTCAATACTAACCGTCTTTTCTCCTTCAGCTATGGGATGTATGCTCCGATCAAGAAGCTGTCGACCACATCCGTACCGTCCAAGACCCACAAGATGCCTCACAAATGCTTGTCGAGCACGCTCTTGCCCGCTTCTCTACCGATAATCTAAGCTGCATGGTTGTCCGTTTTGATAAACCAAAGAAGTCACATTCCGCAACATCACCGGTATCAACATCAACAACGACCGCGGCTGGAGTAGGACTTGGCCTGAAAGAGGATGCACACATTCCTCCAACGATCAGAGAAAAGCCCGAAGATATAGCAGAGAATGAGAATGAAAATGAGGCGGAAGGAGAGTCGGCGGTTGTGGATGAGGATGTTGTGATGAGTGATGATGTAGCGACTGAGGCTTTGCGGAAGTCGACGACCGAACCGATGAAGTGAAATTGAGAACATTGTTTTTGTATGATATCAATGACTTGGTTTTTTCTTTCTTCTTGTTGGGTTTTCTTGTTTTTTCTGTCTCTTTATATCTCAACTCTTTCCTCTTGTTGTATTTTTTCTGTTAGTTGGAATTATGGATAGTCTCTCTTTCTCGTTGTGTCTTTCTTGAGGGCTTCTGGGGTCATTCGTTTTTCTTGTAACTTTTTTCTTCTGGTCGTTCATCAGTCTTTCGTTTGCCCTTTTGTCGTTTCTTGCGCTATGTACTTTCTCCTTCCCTTCCATTCTTTCTTTCTTTCTTTCTTTCTTTCCCCACTAAGTCAATGATATTTACTTATGGTCGGACAATGTTTCTTCTTTCTCGTCATTTTCAGTCCACCCTTTTTTCTCTCCTTGTGTCACAAACATACACACACACTCACATACATACATACATACATACATGCATACATACAGATATACATGCACGCACGCACGCATACTCATACAAGTTATACACAGGACCCCCTCTCATGAATATATGTAAGATGGTATAATCACCTCATGTAGTTAGAAGATCTATGTATCATTCCTCTTTAAAAGATTTCTTCTCCACTCTAGTAGTCTTTTTTTCCTATCTCATTCATATAAACAGGACAATCGTTTTTTTTAAATTAATTTTCTTCTATTTCTTTTTTGTTCATCGAGATTTATTGAACATTCCTGTGCGTTTTTTTATTATATTCAAATACCTAGCAGAAGAATTGATGAATAAGGAGGATGAAGTATTGAATAAGCTTATAAGGTTGGTACAATTCTGAGTATACTTGTAAATCTGACTGTTTTTCCGATGTTGTACACTCACTACTAATCTATCTTCGATTGTTCACTCTCTCCCTCTATCGTATCAGTGTATATATTGCATCCATACTTTGTTTATATTTGTATGTTTTTTCTCCTCAAACAGGTAGAAGCTAGTTCACTACCAAATTTGTTTGAGTAGGTATATTTGTATTTGTTCTGTTTCCCACAGCTTTTTTTCTATGTTTGTTTTATGATGATATGCGTGTACTCAGTATGTATCTATGGATATTTATCGATTTAAGGTATGCGTGAGCACTAGTGATCTCATTCTAGTATTGGTATGTAATTTTTCCTGTCGAGTCATCACACATAAATTTGTATGGACGGATGTGTGTGGGTTTTTATATAGGATATGATTAAGCCTTTTTCTTACTTTAAGCTTTGCTAATAGTGAAGAAGAAAAAAGAGAGATTTTTATGTATCATATAATGACTTGCAAGTTGGTATTAACTTGCCTCAGATAAGAGAGGTGGAATATTGATATGTATTCTGGTACACTTACGTGTAAAGTGCTTGACTAAAGTAGAGTGAAGTGATTATGAAGTTGTCTATTCGTACTGGTATATTGATGATGGTCAGCTCTCGCTTCAGTTTTACACGAAGTACATCCTTACAGCTGTGCACGAATGACTACTAAGTGGGCGACCAGGCCCAGGAACATATCCTTCATGATACGCATACAAGGATATAATCATTCCTGATGTCTCAATGTTTCACAATTTAGTTTTTGACGAATTTGGATAAGAAAATAGGTTCAAGATGCGACAAAATGAGGACTTGCATCGAATTCGACAAATCATGAACAACTTGCAATTGAACATGTACATATCACAGAACGAGGTACAAAAAGCAGAATCCTACAAGGTGGCGTAGTTTAGGCTTGCTCCGCCTAGTAAACCCCTTTTCTTATTGGCGAACGCGATTATGCTCTTAAAGACTCTCCTGTCATCTCTCGATCTGATAGAAGGGAACTCGAGAAGCTCGACACTACAAAAGTTGTGTTTTGACGTCAAGAGTTTTCATTTTTTGGCGTTGGTGCATTGTGCTGACGAGTAATTCCCTTCAAGCCGTTTTATTGTTCAATATCATCTGCAATGACTACAGGCAAATTGGCTAACAACGTAATGTATAATTGCATATATCAGTTGAACCTGTCATACTGATTTTAGGTTCTTTTCTTTATTCTGATATGTATTGTGCAGTGGTAGGAACATGGCAGTTG
>Ga0160427_10001575_pt1 | contig 13956 bp, 12 predicted proteins | sample SolpanmetagenomL_FD_108194 | JGI IMG/M metagenome (GOLD analysis project Ga0160427, IMG submission 108194) | Solar panel surface microbial communities from Lawrence Berkeley National Laboratory, California, USA - L | ecosystem: Engineered > Built environment > Solar panel > Unclassified ...
GCCACTGTAGTGGCTACTGCCGCTGGCACTGTCAGAGTCGTCAATATCATCTTGCTGGAAGCAACCGAAGAGGTTGCCGAGGAAGCCTCTAGAACGTTTCAGAGCCATCTAGAGTACGGTCACTAATGCAAGAGTATATCAAATCAAATGTCAATGGCAAAGACTTGTTTGCTATCTAGGCAGCAGCTCAGTCTGAGTCATCATCAAGGAAATGTGAGAGCTTGTTTCAAAGAGAAAACACACATCATGTTTCATAGTGTTTCAGATCGTGAATAACGTGAGCAATATATTGTACGGAGGAGCAGACACAAGGCATCAGCCACGAGAGAGGCAGTATCGAGGTGGTACAATGAACGTATCTTTCCAATACATGTTTAACAATTAGAGTCGAGACAGGTAGACAAGCTGAAAGCTGGCAGTGCAGTCATCATGATGGCCTATGACGGAACAACCCGACGATGGCTGGTCAGCTGGTTACCACGAGTTGGATAATTCTGACTGTAAGTTCGACAAGGCGCAGCAAGTCGTGCAAGATGATTCGGCGAGGCGGTGTCAAACTGGCGATGATTTGCCAGCAAAAGATCACGTGACAAGAAGACACGCAGCTAACCGTTTCGGGAAATGTGTTTACCTTTGGTCATGACCGACCAACATCTTTAGCCTTCTGCAATCATCAATCTTTTGCGCAGTCCTCTGAGGGCGTCCATTCGTTTCGCAGAGCTAGTCGCCGGCCGACGAGATGTGCTCTGCATGACGCCAGTAATCACAATACCCAAGAGCACACAGCGACATCAATAAGATCATTGCAATCAATAACAACATTGAACGACAAACTGACACAGAGTCGCACAGCATGGCGTCGCCTGCGCTGCCAACGCGCTTTCCATGCTGGGTTCAAGCTGTATATTCGTGGGGAGGAGAATCGAAGAAAGATTTGGGATTCATGGAAGGAGATCTTATTGAATGTCTCAATGCAGGTGATGGTTCATGGTGGATGGGAAGATTGAAGCGCGACAGACGCGCAGTTGGCTTGTTCCCCTCGAACTTTGTCAAAGTGCTGGACGCAGACTTCTTCCCTGTCCCCAAAATGTCACGAGACGGAAGTGGTTCACAAAGTCCAGCACCGCTCGCACCATCGCCTCAAAAAGCAAAGTATCGCAAACCCTATACCGCAATGGCCATCTCAGCACCGGGTTTACCAAGTCAAACACCAAGCCCAGCGAGCAGTATCAACAAGAAGCCCAAACTCATGCCTTACTCGTCTATGAAAAGGGACCAGAATACAACACCCTCACCAAAACCTGTCAAGACTCGTCCTCCATCTCCAAAGATGCCTGTGCCTATTGCGCGAGGATCATCGCCAATGCCATACTCTCCTCCAGACTCGCGATCACGAGCAACCTCATGGGTACCCTCATATGCACCTTCTCAATCCAATTCTCGCGCGACTTCACCAGCTCCTCAAGCTTGGCCATCTCGACATGCTTCTCCCGCCCCACCTCTACATTCAGCTTCACGTGGTGTATCACCTGCACCAGGCCATCCACTTCGTCAAGAGATATCCGAGGAGTATGATGTGAGGCCACACTCCCGTGCAGCTTCGCCTCTTCCACCGCAACATCACGATCTGTACAGAGCTTCATCCCCTGCAATGCGAGCAGCTTCACCATACCATTCGTCCGCTGAGTACGACGACGAGTATGACCAGATTGGTAACTGTACAGAGCCAATAGAAGAGAATACAGTGGTTCGGTACCAGGACGAGGGCGATACATTGTATCAGGATCATAACGATACCCAAGATGGGTACTTTCCGCCCAATCACGGTATCTCACAGCTGGGAGAAACATATGCATCATCGCCTCCACCTCCACCACCTCCAGCTCATCGAATCGCGTACACACGACAGCCTTCTCTCTCACCCCACGAAAGCTACAGCAATACTCATGATGAACATCATCGAATCAGTAGATCACCAGCACCATCAGAGCGCAGTCGAGCAATGACACCATCGCCTCTCCGCGATGCAATGAACGATGTTATGAGCTCCTTAGAAGGAATGAGCATGTCGAGGAAGAATTCAACAATTGATGATACTGACTCGATACCAATAACACCAGCTGAGCCTGAAAACATATGGTCACCCGAAGCCTTCGACGAGATATATGCCACTCCGGCAGCTCGGCGACCACGACCAAAGACTGCCAATAGTTTTAGGTCTATTGCACAAGACGAAGAGGAGGCGCAGAGAAAGTTACCACAAGACGGACCGTTTCCCATTTGGGCGGCCAAATCACAACCAAAACTGGAGAATTATATTGACCGAATGGAAAAGAGATTGAGTCAAATCGCATCAGATACTAATTATGATTTCACTGCAGAAGAATTGACAAGCTCACCTCCAGCAGCCCCGTCAATTTTCAGGATGCCTGGTCGGAGCAGGTCAAGAGCATCGAAACATGCATCTTCTCGTTCGGAAAGCCATGCTGTAGGAAGCGACGATGTCGAACATACACTCCAGCACAGAAAGTCCGCCTACGAGCTTGGAAAAGCAAAGTTGAAACGAACCTTTTCAACAAAATCTACGGCAACTACTGCTTCTTCAGTGGCTCAAAGTAATACCAGCTATAGTACACAGGCCACCAGCCAAAGCCTCATGAGTGGATACTCTGCTGGCGGTTTCAGTGCTACAAGCGCTGGCAGTCTAGCACGTAGACAACCTGGTCGTAGTAACAGTATCAAGGAGAAGGCAAGGAGTTTGTTCGATGGTAACCGGCCTGGTACAGCTATGAGTGGCGTGTCTTATCACTCTAGTCATGCTTCAGGACAGGATCCTAGAGGTCTTGCGGGATGTCAGCCTATAGAATCAACATCTCTGACAGGATTCGCTCACAACCCGGTTGTCAAAAAGAAGAAGAGTTTCGTAAAGAGTCTGATAGACAAAGCCAAGACATCAGCAGCGAGCGCACGTAGTACCGTGTCTACAGGCCAAGCTAGTCGACCTGCATCACCTCAGAGTGTCTTCCGCAATGGTGCAGCGTCAGTATCTGGTGGCATCAGTGGTCAAGATGCAGCGAAAGAAATGGGCTTGGGCGGTGGAAACAACGATTGGTTCGAGATGCGAAGAGACGTGAATCGTTCGAACTCACTCAGTAGAACCGAGAGAAACGACAGAACTGAAAGATGTCAGATGATGGACATACCAGTAGTTGCGCCAGTCGATATCCTTCACGACGCTGGCGGGGATGAGTCTGCTGATGGCTATGTTGTCAACGAGCCCATTTACATCAACGCATCTAACCTGGCCATGGTCGACAAGAATGCCCGTTTCGTTAGCAATCTTCCCGGCACAATCAATGCCATTTCTCTTGCTCAAGGATATCTATGTCGGCCATATCGAAGCGAAATTCAGCGTCTACGAGCTATGTTCATCTGGATATCGGAACGTATTGGCTGGGAGGAAGACTACGAAGGAGACGTTGATACTCGTAGGGTGATTCAGTCAAGACGAGGATGTTCCAGAGAGATTGCGACATTGGTTGCCGAGATGTGTGATTCTCTTGGCATTCATGCTGAAATAGTTCATGGACAGCTCAAGACTCCTGGAGAGGCATTGTCGCATGATCTTGGTAACATCTCCTCACGGTCGAATCACTGGTGGAATGCGGTAGTTGTCGAGGGTGAGTGGCGAATCTTGGACTGTTCGCTTGCCTCACCAAGCAATCCACGACGAAGTCTATACTCTTCGCCGGGCAATCAAGTGGCAGAAAACTTCTGGTTCTTGACTCGGCCAATGGAGGCATGCTACACTCACGTGCCACTAATGCCAGAACAGCAGCATATAGTTCCAGGCGTGCCTAGTGGAATTCTAGCAGCTCTACCAGTGGCCGGCCCAGGATGCTTCAAGAACAATATCAGAATGTGGGACTTTGACACCAGTTTATTACAGCTCGATGGACTTGAAATGGCTCACATACAATTCCTGGTTCCGGAAGGCGTTGAGTGTACCGCAGAAGTCGAAGCTCGCGGCTTTGCAAGAGATGTTGATGGTGATTTATTTGAAAGTGGTGATGTTGTTCGTGGACGTGCTCTAGCTCAAGCAGAGTTTGTTGCTATCAACGGCACCTCTACACCAATGAAGAGATATACAGTCCGAGCTTTAGTGCCTCCTTCGGCAGATTCAGCAACTCTCAAAGTCTATGCTGGGCGCAAAGGTCTACAACATAGTATCAACAGCAACCCTCATTCCTTTGCCTTTGCTGTACCTCTCAGTCACCAAGGAGCCAACCCTGTTTACGATTTTTTCACCAGACATCCCACACCTCACGCGCTGCGCCATGAGCTTTATGTTACTGGACCACTCTGTAAACGTTTGGTCTGTAATAACACTGTTGTGTTCAGTGTTCGTCAACATGCAGCAACAACAACCGTATCATTAACCGGTAGCAACTCACTAGCGCCTGCTCGACCGACGTCTGCTCTATCTGCACGACCCGCTCTCAGCCGTCCAGTTTCTTCAATGAGTATCGCAAGTATTTCGGTCACTGGCTCAAACTACTCTGATCCCAGCACGAACCATGTTGATATTGATGGCAATCCCACCCAGCTATCTAAGCCCGCTAAGTTAGCTGTGCAGACACCGAGTGGCAAGATTATTCGTATGACGAGAAAGATTGAGCCTGTTGGAGGAAGAGGTAGAGGAGGTCGATTGGCGCAGGAGAAAGAAAGCGAGGAGGGATGTGTGAGGTTGGGCAGTACGTGGGAGACGATTGTGAAGGTTAGTGAGAAAGGGACGTGGAGAGGTTTGGTGTTGGCGGATAGGAGTGCTAGGTGGTGTGTTTTTGGAGAGTGGATGTGTGTTTAAAATTTGATTTGGCTGTTCGTTTTTTGGTTTGTTTCTTGTTCAAAAATTGGAAAGCGGAGGCGTGATTTAGTATTTTTCTTGAGAAGTTTCGCACATAGCATAAGATACCCAGGGTTTGGTGTTTTGCTCGCATTGAGAGCTCATAGAATCTTGCTTTTCCATCCACTTCTCGATCTCATGATGTTCACCAATCAAGAGGAAGCCGGGCCTGGCTCCGATGAATGACGTACCGTAAACAAACAGGTTTGGAAAGAGCCAAGTGTCTTGGCATATTTGCCTACACAACTCTGAATCCTTCTTCATTAGCCCTATCACTTCGTCTCTACCTGCTTCATCTCACCTTCAGAACCAACCTAAACAAATACACCTCACAAACTTATCAACACCAACTACTATCACAATGGATAAGATCAAGGGAATGGCCGAGAAGGCAATGCACTCATCCGGGTCTTCCAACTCTAACACTGGCGGTGCTCCTGGCGCTGGTGGCCAGCAGCAAGATTACGTTGACAAGGGTATGTTATCTCATTGTTCCATGTCATGACAGAGAAGATGAGAAAGCAATGGCTAACTAGTTTCTTCTGTTATCCGCAGGTCTCGGTATGGCTGAGCAGCGTATGGGTATGCAGCAGAATGCTGCTATGAATGAGAAGGTCACCGATGCTGGCCGTGGATTCGTATGTTCTCTCAATACCCGTGTTGATGGTGTCGCTGTGGAAGAATGAAGACTAACGAAGGCAATAGTATGAGAAGGAGACTGGTGGCAAGGTCAACTCTAAGATCTCTAACTAGAGATGTGCCGGTGGGGTGGGCTTGTGATAACGATGGTTATTGGAAGATGCGTCAGCGTCGGGTTGTAAACATAGCCTCGATTGCATTAATACCTTGATGGAATGAATCATAGACGACCAATGAATTTTGTGCTTGAGCAAGTGATGCGTCCTGTTATAAATTGATCGTACATTGACTGTGTCCCGGCTATGTCTCTTGATGATACTGTTCACAATGCTTGAGGATAGCTAATGTGGAAGTGGTCAGTAGTGATGTATGTATTCCTGGAAATCCGAAAGCGCATATTGAATGCCACTGCCCATCCAAGACTCACAGGCATAGAGCTACGAGGCAACAACCAAGGAAGAGAGCAGATAGTAGATGATAGTGATTTATCTGAGAAAGAGCTAATATTTTATTGCCCTCCCTACCCCAGTTCAGATGTCGATGTCCGATTTCGATACTGCTAGTGTGAGAAGTGCTGTAATACTTTGATATTCGCTAGACCCCCTCCACCCTGCCGTACTCTTAATGAGGTAGGGTCTAGGATAGGTGCCTATGAAATTACGAGTTCAGCTAAATCCTAGATTGTGAAGACTGCTGGTGATGGACACTCAATTTTGGAACGGGGTAGGTCCCAATCACAACAGCTCCAGCGACAATCAGTCACTACACATTGATCTCATGCAACCAAACCTCCTGCTCCTGTCTTGCAGAGTACGTACTAACCCTCAGGATATCCTGCATCTGGCCATCACTCACAAACAAAATTGTTCTAGCAATAAACCACTGCACGCCCTCTTTACAAGGCGGACTCGTCAAACTACCCTTGTACGTCCAAAACTCATTGACCATGTTGACCTCATCCAACGCCAAACGGTGATCAACCTGCGTGCCTTCATACTGCATCGTCGAATTGAACCCGATCATCTTAGGCAGCTGTGCAAAGAACGCCGAGTCGTGTGAACCAGGGTCGAGCCGGAAAGCAAGGACGGCGCGATAGTCGCCCTTTGTGTCGACATGGACGAAGTGCATTTCTGCTTTGGAACGGTCGCCACCCACGGAGTGGTCGGCAGGTGAGTGGATGTGCCAGCCTTTGAGGTAGACGGTTTCGTTGTTGAAGAGCATGTGCGGGAGTGTGGTGTAGTCGTGTTCGTCATGATGGAGCGTAAATCCTGGTCCATAGCCCCAATTGAAGAAGTTTCCGGTGACGTTGCCGCTGGGGTAGCCGTCGAAGGAGATGTTGGTGCGTTTGGCAAGGCCTTGGTTCAGGCCGAGAGGGATGGGTGCTTGCTGGGTGCCGGTTTGGCAGAGCTCGTAGGCGGGGTTGAGTCGGCCCCAATTATAACTGGCTGCAGAACTTTTGTCAGCTTGGTTGTGTGAATGAGAGTGCTTGGGCAGGTAATACCTTCGTATGCCCAGTCTGTAATGGCACGACCAGGATCGGTGGTCACCTGACGCTTGCCGAACTTGTTCTGAATGTTGCTGTGGTCGGGACAGGCGAGCGCGAGTGGGAGGAGGATGGATGTTAAAACAACTGGGAATAACATGATCAGGAGAAGAAGTTCGAGAATATGTGTAGTTGGCGAAGAGTGATATTGTGGAAGGTGATCTCGCGAAGGCGGATGTTATGGAGAGTGATGTGCCTCTAGAATGTAAGTCCTCTGAAACAGGACTATACAGACCACTCTTGTAGCGATTGGGGACGGCCTTTATATAAGGACGAACTCTCTACCAGAACGAAACCAATGCCCAGCTTTTACTCTGGCGACAATCCCTCATTCTTGTTGCACACTAAATGCCAATACTCAATGGGTAGGACGGAACGCCACAACTTTGTCACATTGCACAGCCCATATGCTTGGGACTGGCACTATTGAACACGCCGTACCTTACTAGTGGCGAATGTGGTGAATGCCCAGTGAAAACACTACTCGAAAAGCACTACCAAGTAACTCCAGACCAACGAAAGTATGGAGTATGGGGCGATGGAGGCGGAGATGACTGGGCAGTGTCGTCTTAAGTTCGCCAATGCAATGTCTTGGAGGCCTGGATCTGGCAAAATACACCTCCGAATGTCTCCTATATCGGAGGAGGATCGGATGGAGGCCACGAAATGCGCTCAATCTTGCGCAAACCCTGTCTCCCACATAGTCTTATCGGGAATCATATTGCGTGGCTATACGTATGACCGATAATCACGCTGCCCAGAACTGTCGTCCCAACCTGCATTGTGCTAGGTGCGATTGCAGAGCAATGACCACTGGCGGACGCACGAGATAAATTCCTTGCAAAAACAATTCTGACACGGCAAAGAAGTGAAGTATTATGATTTATGCAGCTGTTGATGTGATGCATCTTTCATACAGCAAAACAAAAACAATCTCTTTACAGAGGAGCAAAACGTAAGGTCGTACCCGGAATCGAACCGGGGTATCCAGAAAATACTCTCTAAAGTCAGAATCTGACGTGATAACCGCTACACTATACAACCGATGAATGAGCATGTTGTGATCGTCTGTGATTCATATCCCTAGAAATTTTAGCGGAAGCCGCGCGTTCCGAGGTTGTGGTTGGGATAAAATTACCCCTTTCAGTCTAGCGGCTCGACATGGCACTGATTAATCTGATAAGTCAACCTCTGTCATCACGGATCACGGCCACATTGCCATGACCTCGATATCTTGCGTTGTAGTCTCTTTATAAAGTGTCAATATCGTAAGTTTGCAAGGTCGAAAGATTGTGAACGAGTTTGTACATTTCTGTCAAGGTGGCACTGTTGCCTGGTCAAAAACCATCCACTACCTCCAGACCATCAAGGTACCATCTATACGGGACCGAAGCTGGGATTCATACAGGTCAGTATATCTTGCTATATATACGGCGTCTCCTGACATGATACTAGAATCAAGACAGTCACGCCCTGTCTCTGCAATCATGCTAGTGGCACGAGCACCACCCACCTCGGCACCACTCTTCCCAGCACAACCCTCCTCGCTTCCCCAATGCCACTCTTCAACCACATCCAACCCAGCATTCCAATCCTACTCCACCAATACCTCCACACCAGAGACTACAGATACACCCCCGGCCCCTGGCACAACACACTCTCCCGTCATCCGACAATGGACTCTACAACCCCGACCCAAGCCAGGCCGCAAACCTGCTGTAGACCCTCCTCCCACAAAACGTAAAGCCCAGAATCGCGAAGCGCAACGAGCCTTCCGTGAACGTCGCGCTCAAAGAGTTGGAGAACTGGAAGAACATATCAAACAAGAAAGATCTACCTTCCAGCACCGACATGCACAATGGGAGCAGATGGAGCGAACACTCGTCGGCAACATCAATGGCTGGCGAGAACGAGCAGAGTTCTGGGAGGCTAGGGCGCGAGGAGTGGAGGGACAACTAAATCAGTTGCAGCAGATGAATGGACAGTTGAGGGAGGAAGTGGGCAGATTGCACAAAATGTGGACGACACAACCGCATGCACATACACATACACTACCATCTATTTCGTCCTTGACGGACGTGCCGCCGTTGGTTGCTGTCAATACGCATCATATACCAGAGTTATGTAAGGATTGTGGTGATGGAGGAAAATGTGCGTGTATGGATGCAGTGATGGAAGGCCTATCAACAGACATCAAGGAAGAAGACGATCAGCCCATGGAAATTGACTTCACCACTACCAGAATGGGTATCAACAACGCCGAACCGATCATCATCGACTCAACAATCATGGAAGACGGATGCGGATTCTGTTCAGCGCCTGGCGGCACTTCTTGTCCTTGCAAAGAGGCTTCGAATGAAATTCAGCAAGACAACAGTATAATCTCACCTGCACTTCCACTTCCGACAAAAGCTACCATCACAACCACCCAACCCAATATCTCAAACCCCTCCGGAGCACCAAAATCCGGTCCAGGCTCCTGCATGGCATGCCAATCCGACCCCGAACGTCGTCGTTTCTGCCAAACCCTCGCCGGCCTGATGCCACCACCAGCACGCCCTGACGCTCCAATCAATTCCGTCAACAACAAAACGACCAATAATAGTCAACCGGACACTGCCAAAACACAAAACACTCCCGAGCGTACTCTTGCGTCAAATGTCGATGCCCGACTACCCACCATACAACTCTCCGCCAGCCCCGACGCCCGCATCTCCTGCGCGGACGCATATACATATTTCAAGCAGCTACCTCCTGGTACGCGAGATCGGCACGAGTTTGTGCAACAATTGCGTGCACAGCCTGCGCAACCTACTCGTCAACCTTTTTCATCGGAGTTCAGCAACGTCTCGACTACCTTCACTAGCTCAACGTCTTCGTCTTTGCAATCTACATCCTCAGCCGACGCGTCATCCAAGAAGCATGGAGATGATGGCAAAAGCAAACTCAAGTGCACAACGTGCAATGACGTTGGCTGTGCGCCTTTGGAGGTTGATGCGGCGAGTGTGCTTACGGCGATGAGGATGGGGTTGGCTGCTGATACGAGGTTTACTGCGAATAATGTCATGAGGAGAGAGAGTAGTTTGTTTGCGGATGAGGGGAGTGAGTAGTCTGTTTGCGGATGAGGGGAAGGAGGGGTGAAAGGGTGGGCCAGGAGATAGTATTGCGTCAATTTGTAAGCATGATTTTATAGGTCACGTCCTGGTCAGAATTCGTGGCCGAAACCTGCTCCGAACTCTCTTTAAGCTACTTACCTTATACCGTTCTCTAGTATCTTAGGCTCTTCCTGAATTGACATTTGTATTCTAATACCCGTATTAAATCTAGAAGGTCTACGGGCACTCTTCACACCCTATAATACCTTATAGAAACTTTTGTCCTGGCCCATGAATTCTGCCACCGACGTGAGGTGTAGGAATACGAAGATGTTAATTGCTTGATTTGATTGAATACAACAAGGCGAGCTTGAGCTTTGGATGGAGGTGTGAGAGATGATAACGTGGCACGAATTAGGTGTATCTTTGCTATATCGTCGATAGTAGCATGAACCGACGTGGCTAATAGAAAGCGAGTGGGAAGGGTGGCGACGTGATTAGTGTGTGACGATATGACGAGGATAAGATCATCGAACATTTAGTGCTTGCTTTCTTTGCGTAGATGTTGTGATGGGGAATGGAGTAGAGAATGAGTATCCTGATTATGGTCATTACAAACACATACACCCAGCACCCAACACCATCGCATCTCCAAGTATTACCCATAAATTCGTTGTTATCATATCTCACCATTCATAATCCGACTCACCCTAAACAAGATCGTACTCATAGTCTTAACAGGACAACGAAGCTTCCGTCCTATATACATACAACATGCAGCAGCGGCGGCGAACACCTTACCAATCCCAAAACCAGCTCTTCGTCTTGCTTCCATCGATATTTTGCTCGAGCTTGGGTTTGGGTTCGTCCTCTTTGTCTTGCATTGCTACCTCGTTGACAAGATGCTTCTCTGGCTGTGTGGGTTTCACTGATAGTGTTGGCGACTGCGCACGCCCCCTTTCCGCGTCGGCAATCTTGCGATGCTCCGGCTTTGAGCGTGCTGATGCCTCCAGGTCGTCGGGTTGCTCTACTTTAGACGTTTGAGATGGCCGTGGCTGAGTTCTGGGCATATACTCGACACGTTCTTCTGTCTTTGTAACATGCGTCTCACCATCTTCACCTATCGTTTTCCACACCGTCTTTGTCGTTCTTGTACCGTCGGGTGTGATGCTGGTTTCGGTCGTTTTGATCGAGCCTCTAGTTTTGCTTTCGATGGAGTGCTTACTAAGTTCAGAGGAGGGTCTTGTCTTTGATGGTTGAGATGGTGGAGTGAAGTCGAGCCACTGTCTGAGCTCGTCATGGAGTGGGGTTGTGTCAGTGGAAGCAGTAGTAGTGGTATGAGCTTGTAGGCGTGGTGGTTGAGGTTGATTTGAGCTTTCCTCAGGTTCATGCGGCGGATTCTCTTGGCTAGTTGGAGCTTTGGGCGCTTTCGTCTTACGAAGCTCTTTCTTCGGTTCGTCCAGTTGCTGCATGCTCAGAAGTTTTCCTGCATCATTATCGCCGTTCCAGTCAATATCCAGCTGTCCCAATAGCTGTTGTATAGGGTGTTTTTCAGTATTACCATAATCCGGCTGAGTAACAACACCAATGTCTGGCGTATGTAATCCCAACATCCTCCACACCCACATTGGCGATATACTCGTAGAGATCAGCTTGCGATCCTGAAGGCCCTCGAGCCAATCAGTAGTGGACCGATGCCGCCTCTTCCACCATGGTAATGTCGGTCTTGCTGGGAGCGATTCTCCTTTGGAGGCCAGCAGTAAGTCCTCGAACGCATCACACCAGTTCTTAGTGGGGACTTCGCGTGTGAATTTCGCACGTTCCTCGAGACGGAGTGGTGAGTATTGGCCTGAGAGGAAGTAGCTGGAGTCTGGCCATGTCTGGGCGTGTATATTATCAGATCCGTCGGATAGAGGATGCTCGAAGAACATTGCAATAATGTCGAGCGGGTGAAAGCCTGGCTGAAGAGCAGGATTCCACCTCTGATAATGTCCTCTTGTTTTGCTATCATCCTTGCCATCTGCTTGCCCTCCTTGCACGGTTTGTGTCACGCTATGCTTGGGATCCTCCCTCCTCACTTGCGTCGTATGGGCGTGCATTGCAGCGAGATCATCGGATGCAGGATGCTCGAGGAACATTGCAAGAATATCAAGCGGGTGAAAGGGTAGCTGACGAGTAGTATTCGATCTTTCAATACGTCCTCTTCTTTTGCTATTATCCCTGCTATTATCTTCCCTCACCTTCACAGCTTGTGTCACGCCATGTGTTGACTGTGTCATATGGGCGTGCATTGCGGCAAGATCGTCGACTGGAGGATGCTCGAGGAACATTGCCAGGATACCAAGTGGGTGGGATGGTGGTGGCCGAGTAGTATTCCATTTCTCCGTACCTATTGTTTTGCTATCATCCTTGCCATCGTCTTGCCCTCCCGCCACGGCTTGTGTCACGCCATGCTTAGAATCCTCCCCTCTCCTCACAATTTGAATTCTTTCAGGATTTGTAGACCGTTCATAAGCATCGCCGAGTCGTCGAAACGCTCTTTCGATGCTATGATCGGCTGCTTCTACGTTCTTGCGGAGGTCTTCACGCACGGTGTTGAGCTGGGTGGGGAGCTCGGAGAGGAGGCGGGTGGCTGCTACGACTTGTTCGTCGATGACTTTGCGGAAGGCAACGAAGGGGTTGTTCTCGTCGTCGGAGGTATTGCGAGACATGCCGTCGTTGTGCAGTGGAAGAGGAAGCTGTTGTTGGAGGCGGAGGCGGAGGCAAGATGAGGACTATGCGGGACAGATGTGGGGAAAGCTTGTTCGATCGACAAATCGGATATCGTTTCAGATCTGCTATGCTGTGCTATTTGTGCTATAATAATAATACTTGAGCTGGAGCCGAGCTAGAGAATGACAAGCTTAGATGACTACATATATTCCTAGAACCGTCACCCATGTGGTTCCCCTTTGAATCTCCAAGCCTTATTCAGCACAGCTCTTGCTGATGACAATATCGAATTCGTGCTGTCCTTGCAGAACAACAACAAGCCTACACAAGAAGGCATTAACATTTCTTCACACCCCGTTAATGCTCTTAACAAACAACGACTTGGTACAGTCAAAGGACTAGTACAAGAAAGACTAGACTCGAAGGTCGAAGCGCCCAACACATCTACCAACACTACAGATATCGTTATCGACAACTACAGAGCTCGCATCGATCAGCGGGATAGATTGATCGCACAACTACAGAGTGCCGTCCGAACATTGGAGGCGGATAAGGTCCTTTGGAGCAGACTCTTCGAATCTCAACGTGTCAATGGTGCGAGAACCAGATAGAATTTCAATCAGGATTCGAGTTTGGCAGGACAAGGCATGCGAAGAGATCGTTTCCAGCGGAGTGGATCATCATTCAACATCTTGTGCTATACATGAGTTGGCTTTGGAGTTGAGTCGAATAATGACAAGCTTAATGGCTATTTCCTATGTGTTTCCTTTCGTGATCAATGAGCTTTACTGAGCGCAGCTCTTGCTTGCCTATAAAACAAAGCATCGATTTCGTACTTTCGTTCAAGAACAACCACAAAATTTCAAAAGAAGTCACTAAGCTGTCTTCTCTGCTCGTTACACTCAACAAACAGTATTACACCACAGTCAAGAAACAGACACGAGAGAGACTAGAGTCGACGATGCAAACTGGCGAAGTTCCCAGCATGTCGACCAACAGTACGACTATCCTCTTCGACGACTTGAAAGCCCAATTTGAAGCACAGTGCGCAGCCGAAACCGCAA
>Ga0160427_10001576_pt1 | contig 13953 bp, 14 predicted proteins | sample SolpanmetagenomL_FD_108194 | JGI IMG/M metagenome (GOLD analysis project Ga0160427, IMG submission 108194) | Solar panel surface microbial communities from Lawrence Berkeley National Laboratory, California, USA - L | ecosystem: Engineered > Built environment > Solar panel > Unclassified ...
AGGTTATCATCGAAGTTGCCGGTCTTAATGCGGCTAGCCTCGCTCTTGCGGTACAGCGGCGACGGATTAGCCACCACGGCCGCCTGCAACGCACTGTTTACGATGCGGTTGCGCACGGCGGGCGCGTCCAGCTTCAGACCCTTTTTCTCCTCATCGGCCGTCAATTCCTTCGGCGCGATGTCGAGCAGCAGCACCGGCACGCCGATGTTGGCAAAGTGGCAGGCAATGCGCGAACCCATCACGCCGGAGCCCAGCACGGCAACTTTCTTGATTATGCGTTTCATAAAAGTGTAGCGCGGACTTTCAGTCCGCGTTGGGTGGGGTGTTTAATACTAATCAAGCGCGACGCAGACCAAAGGTCCGCGCTGCCTCAGGCCGATGCTTCCTTGCGCAACGGCTTCAACTCAAAGTCATCAAAGAGCGTCTTGCCCTCAATCATGCCCGTAATCTGGCTAGCCACCTTGAAAAAAACGTCCAGTTGGCTCTGCGGGATTTTCTCGCGCGCCTTTTGGTTGAAGTGCCGCACCGTCTGGCGCGATACTTCCTTTTTTTCCAGCCCCAGCTCGGTCAGGAAAATGCGCACCGAGCGCTTGTCCTGGGTGTCAGCCTGCTTATAAATCAGGCCCTTTTCCTCCATGCTACGCAAGATGCGCGTGAGCGAGCGGGTTTCGAGGCCTAGCAGGGGCGCGATTTTGGTGGCCGGCGTGCCCAGCTCCTGGTCGATATTCAGCAGCACGAAACCGATGCTCGTGGTGATGTCGTAGCGGGCCGCTTGCGTATTGTACATGCGCGAAATGGCGTGCCAGGCTACCTTAATGTTATAATCGACGGTTTCTTCAGGTTTCATATCGCAGCGAAAGTGCGGTAAACATACGAAGAAATTTGTTAGGCTTGCATACTAGTTGGGGAGCGGGCAAAAATGAGTAAGCCTATAAAAAAGGCCGTCATGCTACGTGCAGCATGACGGCCTTTCAGAAGCCCCCTAGTGGGCCGTACGCTCGTGCGGCTCTTTCTCGGCACGGGCGTACAGGTCTTCGATAACGGCTTTGTTTTTCTCCGTTATCACCTTGCGTTTCACCTTCATAGTGGGCGTCATTTCGCCGCTTTCCACGGTCCAGTGCTCGGGCAGCAGCACCGATTTCTTCACCTGCTCCCACTGGGCAAAACCCTTGTTGTACTTCACCACGAGGTCGTGGTAGAGCTTCACCACTTTCTCGTCCTTTACCAGCTCGGCGTTCGACTTAGCGGCTACGCCGTTTTTGCCGGCCCATTGCTTTAGCTCATCGAAGGCGGGCACGATGAGCGCGGCCGGAAACTTTTGGTCGGCGCCCACCACCATCATCTGCTCAATGAGTGGGTCCTCTTTCATCTTATTCTCAATGACTTGCGGGGCAATGTACTTGCCACCACTCGTCTTGAACATCTCCTTTTTGCGGTCAGTAATCTTGAGGAAGCGGCCGTTGACAAACTCGCCGATGTCGCCGGTATGAAACCAGCCGTCCTTGTCGATGGCCTCGGCCGTGAGCTCAGGCTTATTATAGTATCCTAGCATTACCGAATCCGACTTGGTCAGAATCTCGCCGTCTTCGGCAATTCTCACTTCCATGCTGTCGATGAGCGGGCCCACGGCGCCAATCATGTTGTTTTCGCGCTCGTAGCCGTTCACCGCAATTACGGGCGAGGTTTCGGTAAGGCCGTAGCCCTCCATCACCCGAATGCCGGCCGCCCAGAACACCCGCGCCAGCCGTGGCTGCAAGGCCCCGCCGCCACTCACAATGCAGCGCAGGTTGCCACCCAGCGCCTCGCGCCACTTATTAAAGATGAGCTTGTTGGCCAGGGCCAGCTCGGTGTTGTAAAGAAAGCCCTGGTCCTTTTGGGTGTCGAATTTCAGGCCCAAATCCAAGGCCCAGAAGAAGAGCTTGTGCTTGATGCCGGTTTGCTCGTGGCCCTTGGCCACAATCTTGTCGTACACTTTTTCGAGCAGGCGCGGCACGGTGGTAAAGATGCTAGGGTGCACCTCACGCAGGTTGTCGGCGATGCTTTCCATGCTCTCGGCGTAGTAGATGCTCACGCCGTGAATCATGTACAAATACGTCACCATGCGCTCAAAAATATGACACAAGGGCAAGAAGCTCAGTGCTTTATCATCCTTGCCTACCGGCACGGCCGGCGAGGAGTTATGGCAGTTGCTGAGCAAGTTTTTGTGGCTGAGCATCACGCCCTTAGGTGCGCCGGTGGTGCCGCTGGTGTAGATGAGCGTGAGCAAATCGTTGGGCTGTACGGCGGCTTTCAAGGGCTCTAGGTCGGCGGGGTTACCCTGCTGACCCAGGGCTAGCAGCTCGCCAAAGTGCCGGGCGCCCGCCACCTTATCAAAGGTGAATACGTTGTCGGCCGGAATATCCAGGCCGGCCGTGGCTTCCTTTACCTTATCGAACAAATGCTTGTCGGCTACGAAAACGGCACGCACGCCGGCGTCGGTAAAAATGTACTTGTAGTCCTCGACCGTGATGCTGGGGTACATCGGCACGCTGGTGCCGCCAATCTGGGCAATGCCAAAGTCGGCAAGCAGCCACTCGGGCCGGTTCATGCTGATAATGGCGACTTTATCATCTTTTTTCAAACCCAGCTTCAGCAAGCCCAGGCTCACCAGGTTGGCCTGGTCCTGCACTTGCTGGGTGCTCAGCGGCTCGTAGCGGCCGTTGATTTTGGCCGCTAAGGCATCGGACTTAGGGAATTTTTCGAGTTGGTTGGCTAGGATATCGAAGGAGCGGCGAACGTCCATAAGGCGAGGCGGGGGCAGTCGGCGTGGGAATAAGGCACTAAAGAAACAGGATTTTTACTGAAATCCGTGCGAGCGGCGCAATGCGTACGGTCAAAAGCCCAATCTGGACCGGGCCGGGCGTAAATTTGGCGGCGCCCCGCCGCGCTTGCTTTAATGAACCTGGCCCTTTTTTTCGACCCGCTGCCCGACGAGCTGACTGCCCCCACCGCCGCGCCCACCACCGTGGCGGCCTACGTGGCCCGCTTTGCCGAGAATTTTCCGGACTGGCGCACGGCCGACCTCGCTCTCATTGGCCTCGATGAGTGGCGCGGTACCGTGGCGGGCGCCCCGCCGGCTGGCCAGCACGGCGCCAACCGCGTGCGCGAGCGCTTCTACCAATTGCAGCGGGGCAATGGCCCCCTGCGCCTCGTGGACCTGGGCAACCTGCGCCCCGGCCTCAGCCTCGAAGACACCTACCAGCGCCTGCGCGAAATAGTAGCCGCGCTGCTGGAAGCCAACACGATACCGCTGCTGCTAGGGGGTGGCCACGACCTCGACTACGGCCAGTTTCTGGCTTATGAGCCGCAGCACGAGGCGGTGCCGGCCATCAACTTTGCCGTTATCGACTCGCGGCCCGACATGGCCATGCCCGGCCACTTTGCCGCGCCCGAAGACAGCCACTTGCGCCGCCTGCTGATGCACACCCCCAATTTTGTGTTCAGCTGCGCGCACCTCGGCCACCAGCAGTACCTCACGCCGCCCGAGGTGCTGACAGCCTTCGAGAAGCTGCATTTTGAAACCATGAGTGTGGGCGAGCTGCGCACCGACCGCCGCCTGGCCGAGCCAGTGCTGCGCCAAGCCAACTTCCTGAGCGTTGATATTGCCGCCATTCGCTGGCAGGATGCGCCCGGCTACTACCCGGCTAGCCCTTTCGGCCTCAGCAACGAGGATGCCGCTCAATTGTGTTGGTATGCGGGTCATAATGAGCAGCTTACTTCGGTGGGCTTGTATGGCTACCGGCCCGACCACGACCCCCACGGGCTAGCCGCCGCCACGCTGGCCACCATGCTGTGGTACTTTATTGAGGGCTACTACCACCGCCGGCCCGAAACGGGCTTCGGCACGTATCGCTTTCTCACCTACACGCTGGTGCTGCCCGGCAACAGCGGCAGTGCCCCTAGCGAGTTGGTATTTTACAAATCGCGCCGTGCCGACACGGATAAGTGGTGGATGGAGGTCGAAAGCCTGGCCGACCAATCGGTGAAGCGCATTGTGCCCTGCACTCATCAAGATTACCTGCACGCCGCGCAGGGCGACCTCCCCCAGCGTTGGATTCGGACGCAGGCGCTCTTAAGCTAACCGGATGAGTGACGCGCTGAAAACCTATACTAAGAGCCAGTTAGCCCTGCGCAACGGCCAGGACCGCGACGAAATCTGGGTAGCCTACCAAGGCAATATTTACGACGTGACCCGCTCGCGCCTCTGGCAGCGCGGCAACCACTACGAGCACTGGGCCGGCCAGGACCTCACCCGCGAGCTGGACGAGGATGCGCCGCACCTGGCCACGGTATTTGATAAGTTTCAAATAATCGGCCGGCTGGCGTAGGCTAAGCTTCAGCTTACCACCCATTATCTTCCAACTTACCCATTGGCAAGCCCAAGCTTACCCTGCATGACTACCGAAACGCCCTCCGAATATCAAAACCTCGAAACCTTGCCCACCGCTGCCCTGCTAGCCGGCATGAACCAGCTCGACCAAACCGTGCCGCTGGCCGTGCAGCAAGCCCTGCCCCAACTGGCGCGGCTGGTCGAAGCCACCGTGGCACGGCTGGGCACCGGCGGGCGGCTGTTTTACATTGGCGCGGGCACGAGCGGGCGGCTAGGGGTGGTCGACGCCTCGGAGTGCCCGCCCACGTTTGGCGTGCCGGCTGGGCTGGTGGTGGGTATTATGGCGGGCGGCGACGGCGCCATTCGGCAGGCCGTGGAGGGCGCGGAGGACCACGCAACCCAAGCTTGGGCTGATTTACAGCAGTTTAACGCCAACGAGAAAGACGTGTTGGTGGGTATTGCCGCCTCGGGCCGCACACCCTACGTGATAGGAGGCCTGCAAGCGGCGCGCGCCGCTGGGCTAGCCACCGGCTGCGTGGTGTGCAATGCCGACTCGGCCGTGGCGGCCGCCTGCGAGTTTCCGGTCGAAGTAGTTACCGGCCCCGAGTTTGTAACCGGCAGCACGCGCCTCAAGGCCGGCACCGCCCAGAAGCTGGTACTCAATATGTTGACTACTGCCACCTTCATCCGGCTAGGCCACGTGAAAGGCAACAAGATGGTTGATATGCAGCTCAGCAACGAGAAGCTGGTAGCGCGTGGCCAACTCATGCTGATGGACGAGCTTGGCATTGCCCAGCCCCAGGCCGCCGACCTGCTGCGCCAGCACGGCTCGGTGCGCGCTGCCCTGGTGGCGGCCGGGCGCTAGGGGCAGCCCAAAGTTAAATTTGCGGCTGATAATCAAGCGGCAATCTGCAAAAACGCCGCCTCACCCGAACGATTCGGGCGAGGCGGCGTTTTTGCAGGCGGGTTGGCCCCAGCCAGCCCCCTTGCTATGCACACCATCGAGCCTCACTACAACTGGATTGAGCAGTACTCGGCTGCCGATGACCCGCGCTCGCCGCTCTTTGGGGCCGAGTACAGCCTCGACACGTATTCCAATACGATTTATGGCTACTACATTCACCCCCAGTGGGATAGCCTGGAGTCAGATACGCTGTTTCTGAAAATCCTGTGGGTTGACTACGACGATGGCGGAGCCATTCTAGAATTTATCGGCGAGTGGAACGACGCCATCGAAAACGATATTATGAGCCTGAAGCGCAATATTCTCGACGTGCTGCTGCACGAAGGCATCCGGCGCTTCATTCTTATCGGCGAGAACGTATTCAATTTCCATGGCTCCGACGATAGCTATTACGAGGAGTGGTTTGAGGAAGTGGAAGAAGGCTGGATTGCGGGCCTGAACTTCCAGGACCACGTGCGCCGCGAGATGAGCCAGTATAACCTCGACCACTACATCAACTTCGGCGGTGAGCTCGACGACTTACCGTGGCGTACCTACGAGCCCCGGCGCTTGTTTGAAACGGTGGCCGGCCTTTTGCAGCGCCGGCTGGGCTAGCTGCACCGTATCACACCAAAAAAAGGGAACCCGCGCTGGCGGATTCCCTTTTTTTGTATTAAAGCAAAAGTGCTTAGTTTTTCTTCGACTTGCGTGCTTTGCGCGAACCGCCAACGTCGCCTTCGTCGCTGTCCTTCTCAGCACCTGGCGCGTCGGTCACAATGCGACGCTGCTCAGCCACAGTGCCTTTGTATACCTCGGGACCGTTTTGCTTGCGGGCCTTCCGGATTTGCTTCATTTCCTTGGCACTAGGGGCTTGGCCGGCGGCCGGGGCGGTTTGGGCCGGAGCAGCTACGGCGATTGCGGGAGCGACTACGAGAGCCGAGGCACTGCCCAGCAGGGCGGCGAAAAGAATGTTTTTCATGAGTTTTGAGATTGGGTTCGGAAAGATAAGTGCAAATTTCAGCCCAATAGACGAACCGAGAAATAAAAAGTTTACACCAGCTTACATTTTTTGGTACTAATCTTCTTTTCCATGGCCCGGCTAAGGCTACCCGGCTATGGAAAGGGCATTTTAAGAGGTCACACCAGGCGAAGCCGGCCAACAAAAAAACGCTACCGGCTAGGGTAGCGTTTTTTTGTTGGCCGGCTTCGCCTGAGGGCTAGCCCGTGGCAAAGCGCGGGTAATTACTTAGGGTCTTTAGCGTCAGCAGCGTCGCCGATAGCTTCGCCTTTTTTGTCAGCCGAGTCGCGAACGGCATCAGCCTGGTTCTCGAGGGCATCAGCCTTAGCTTCGCCGGCTTCTTTTACAGCCGTGCCGGTAGCCTCAGCTTGGTCTTCTTTCTTGCTGTCGCACGAAGCGAGCGAGAGGGACATAGCAGCTACGGCGAGGAAGAGTACTTTTTTCATGGTGCAGGTTGGAAAGGGTTTTTGATAGTTTCCGCCTCTTAATGCGGAGCTTGCCCAGAGGTAACCCGCCTCCGGAAAAAAAATTACTTCTTCCGGAAAGCCAGGCCAATCGGCACCCCCGTAAAGTCGAAGTTCTCGCGCAGGCGGTTTTCGAGGTAGCGGGCGTAGGAATCGGGGATGTACTGCGGTAGGTTGCAGAAGAAGGCAAACACCGGGTTGTGCGTAGGCAGCTGCGTAGCGTATTTGATGCGCACCATCTTGCCCTTCTGAATGGGCGGTGGATAACGCTCAATCTCCTTCAGCATCACATCGTTGAGCTGCGAAGTTGGGATTTTGCGCCGCTTGTTGGCGAATACTTCCATGATGACTTCCAGCGACTTGTGCACCCGCTGCTTGTTCAGCACCGAAATAAACACGACCGGCGGATAAGCAATCGGTGCAATCTTCTCCTTGATTTTAGCTTCAAAGTCGCGGGCCGTGTTGGTTTCCTTGTCCTCAATCAAGTCCCACTTGTTCACCAAAATCACGATGCCCTTGCGGTTTTTATCGGCTAGGGCAATGATGGCCACGTCCTGCGCCTCAATGCCGCGGCTGGCGTCGAGCAGCACTACGCACACGTCGGCGGCCTCCATGGCGCGTAGCGAGCGCATATTGGAGTAGAACTCGATGTCCTCGTTTACCCGCGCTTTGCGGCGCAGGCCGGCCGTGTCTACCAACATAAACTCGTGGCCGAAGGCGCTGTACTTGGCCTCAATCGAGTCGCGGGTGGTGCCGGCGATGTCGGTCACAATGCTGCGGTCTTCGCCCAGCAGCAGGTTCACGAACGACGACTTGCCCACGTTCGGCCGGCCGATGATGGCGATGCGCGGCAGGTCGGAGTGCGGCTCTTCCTCGCCCACTTCGTCGAAGTGCGATACAATGGCGTCGAGCAACTCGCCGGTGCCCGAGCCGTTAGCCGAGCTGATGGCAAACACTTCGGTTTCGCCGAGGCCTAGCGCGTAAAATTCGCCCGAGCCCTGCGCCCGCAAGTTGGTATCAGCCTTGTTAGCAACCAGGTAAATAGGCTTCACCTTGATGTAGCGACGCAGTATCTGCGCAAATTCCTCATCGAGGCCGTGCAAACCGGCGTCGGCATCCACCATAAACAGGATGACATCGGCCTCATCAATGGCCAGCTTTACCTGGCGATTGATTTCGCTCTCAAAAATATCGTCCGAGTTGTGCACGTAGCCCCCCGTGTCAATCACGGTGAAGTTGTGGCCCGTCCAGTCGCCGTAGCCGTAGTGGCGGTCGCGGGTCACCCCGCTTTGGTTGTCCATAATGGCTTGGCGGCGACCCACCAGGCGGTTGAACAGGGTGGACTTACCCACGTTGGGGCGGCCCACTATTGCAATGGTATTCATGTAGTTGGCTCCAGCCGCCGGCCCGACCTTGGCGCGGCAGTACCCGGAGTAATTAAGTGAAATATGGTCGGTATAAAGTAAAGCGGACTTTGTAGTCCGCGTGTGCAATCATTCGGAACGCGGACTACAAAGTCCGCCCTATTTTACTGGTACCCGAAGCGGCTCAAGGCCTTGTTATCGGTGCGCCAGTTCTCGTTCACTTTCACGAACAATTCTAGAAACACTTTTTTCTGGAAAAACTTTTCCATCTCTTCACGGGCCCAGGTGCCGACCTTTTTCAGCGCCTCGCCTTTGGCGCCGATGATGATGCCCTTCTGGCTGTTGCGCTCGACGTAAATGACGCCGCGAATACGGATAATGTCGTCGTCCTCCTTGAATTCCTCAATCTCGACCTCGGAGCTGTAGGGCACCTCTTTTTTGTAGAGCTTGAAGATTTTTTCGCGTACCATCTCGGCGGCGAAGAAGCGCTCGGGCTTGTCGGTGAGCTCGTCTTTGGGGTAGTAGGGCGGGTGAATGGGCAGGCTGTCGAGGGCTAGCTGCAACACCCGCTCGGTGCCAAACGCGTTGAGGGCCGAGATGGGCAGCACGTCGGTAGCGTTGGGCAGCTGCTCTTTCCAGTAGGCCAGCTTGGCTTCGACGTCTTCCTGGCTAGCCTGGTCTATCTTATTGACTAAGATGTAGATGGGCGTGACTTCGGTTTTGCGCAGGCGCTCAATCACGGGCTCTTCGTCGTGCTTTTCGTAGATGTCCGTGACGAATAAAATCACGTCCGCATCCTCCAGCGACGAGTACACGAAAGCCATCATGGCGTTGTGCAGCTCGTATTTGGGCTGGATAATACCGGGCGTGTCGGAGTACACGAGCTGGAAATCTTCGCCGTTGAGAATGCCCAGAATGCGGTGGCGCGTGGTCTGGGCCTTGCTCGTGACGATGCTCAGGCGCTCGCCTACTAAGGCGTTCATCAGCGTGGACTTGCCGACGTTGGGCTTGCCGATGATGCTGACGAAGCCAGCACGGTGGGGCTTAGGCTCGGGGTTCACAGGAATGATAAGTAAAGGATAGTTTTGAAAATCAGCCTGCAAAGGTACGACAGTAGGCAGGGACTAGTGAATAATGGCTAATGATTGCTGATTTTTGCAGGAAGATTACAGCCAAAAAGCCACCTTAGCGGTTTAAAGTGTAATCAACGTAACCTGCTAGGTTGGCGGTAAGTGAGGCGGCTCCCCAGGCGTTAGTTACTAGTCACCAACCATTAGTCAATATAAACAATGCCTACCCCCACCCGCCGCATTGGCCTGCTCCTGGTTAACCTGGGCACGCCCGACTCGCCGCAAACCAGCGACGTGCGCCGCTACCTCAACGAATTTCTCACCGATGGCCGCGTGGTGGATATGCCGGCCGCCGTGCGCTACCCGCTTTTTCAAGGGCTAGTGGTGCCGCTGCGGGCGCCCAAGTCGGCCAAAATCTACCAGGAGCTGTGGGATGCCGAGCGCGGCTCGCCACTGCTTTTTCATGGCCTCGACCTCAAGGCGGCCGTGCAGCAGGCGCTGGGTGACGAGTACGTAGTGGCCTTCGGCATGCGCTACCAGAAGCCCAGCATCGAAACGGCGCTGGCCGAGCTGCGCGATGCGGCCGTGGACCGGATTATCGTGCTGCCCCTGTTTCCGCAGTATGCTTCGGCCAGCACGGGCTCGGTGCAGGAGAAAGTGATGGACATCGTGAAAGACTGGTGGATAGTGCCCAGCATTAGTTTCATCAGCTCTTTTGCCGACGAGCCGGGCTTTATCGCTAGCCTCGTGCGGCGCGGCAAGGCCGAGATGGCCAAGGACAACTACGACCATTTTGTGTTCAGCTACCACGGTATTCCCGAGCGGCACGTGCTCAAGGGCAGCTTTAAGGGCTACTGCCAGTTGGGCAAGTGCTGCAACACATATAATAGGAACAACCGCTACTGCTACCGGGCGCAGTGCTTTGCTACCTCGCGCCTGTTGGCGCAGGGCCTGGGCCTACGCGACGACCAGTACACCGTATCCTTCCAGAGCCGCTTACAAAGCCGCCTGCGCGACCCCTGGCTGCAACCCTACACCGACGAAGTGCTGGCTGAGTATCCGGCCAAGGGCATTAAAAAGGTGCTGGCCTTCTCACCTGCCTTTGTCGCCGATTGCCTCGAAACCACTATTGAGGTAGGGGTGGAGTTCAAGGAGCTATTCGAAGAAAAAGGCGGCGAGCACTGGCAGCTGGTGCCTTCGCTCAACTCGGAGCCCTATTGGGTAGAGGCCGTTGCCGAAATGGTACGGGCGAATTAGCCAGAGTTTTATAACCCAAAAAAGGCGACTGTACCCCACGGGGGCAGTCGCCTTTTTTGGGGCTTTGCGGGGGCTAGCTCGCCGTGTCCAGCGCCGCTAGCATAGCATTTTCCAAATCAGGCGGTAGCATAAAATCGATGAAGAGCGGATAGTTGCGCACGGTATCACGGCTCAGCGCCGTCACAAACACGCTTTGGCCCTCATTGTCAAGGTTCACGGCGGCGAGCGGCAGCAGAATGCGTTGGTCGGTGTGGGGCGCGGGCGCTAGCATACCCGGCAGGCCCGTTTCGAGCAGCACGTTGAGATAGAGCACGCGCTGCGAAACCGGGTCAACGAGTAGCTCATCAACGGTGCCGAAGGCGTGGCCATCGCGGCCGCGCACGGCCCAGCCGCGCGGGTCGGGGTCGCCGGTGGCCAGCTCAAAGGAAGGCAGGTCGCGCAGCCGGCGCAAAACAGGAGAGTTCATAATAAGCAGATTTACAGTACGTCCTTAGCCGGGTAGCTCATGGTATTGAGTAAGCTGTGCACTTGGTTGAGGTAGGCGTGGTTCTGGGTTTGCTCGGTCGGGGTTTCGTCGCGGCCCGAGAGCTGGCTAGCCTGCAGCGTAAGCGCATTGGCCTCGGTTTGCAGGTTGGGATAGCCTTTTTGCTGCACGGCTAGCAGCAGGTTGGCGGCAGCTACCAGGCCCGGGCGCAGGCTAGCCCGCGGGTCGCCGTCGGCGAGGCGAGAAGTAGCGCTCGTAAAGTTGTCGCGCTGCTCACGAATGGCCGCGTCGTCGCGCAGGTCGGCACGGTCAGTCAGCTGCGTGAGTTGCGGGCTGAGCTGAAGCAAGCTGGCGCGGGCGCCACCTGCGGCCGAAACTGCTTCGGCAATACTAGAATCGGGAGCGGGTGTGGAAGTGGCGCGTGCCGCAGCAGAGTCGGCCACCACCAGGCTATCGACCGGAGCCGTGGCAACTGGCACGGCAGCTGAGGCAGGCTCATCGGCCGGGTCGGGCCGCAAGAAGAAGTAGGCAGCAGCGGCTATCACTAGCACGGCTAATGCCACGAGCAGCCAAGGACTAGGCGATTTTTTTTTGGGTTGAATACGAAGTTCGGCCATACGAAAAGCAAGTAGATACCTGCTTTACGAATAGCAGCCAGTAGCAGTTGAACTAAGCTACCAGCAAAGCGGCCTAGGCGCTCCGGTGCCGGGTCAGCCCAGCACGCAGCCACTCCTCGGCTGCCCCCATCTCCTGAAAAATCTCGACCTTGAACTGCCCATTCACCACCTCGCGCAGCGCGGCGGCCGAGCCCGCCGACATGGCGCCGGCATTGTCGAGGTGCGCCCAGTAGCGCAGGCCACAGTGGGCGGCGTGCGGCAGCCATATTTCCCGCAACCAGTCGAGCGAATTGTCCCAGCGGCCCACCAGGTGGCGGTTGTCGTTGAGCACGCCGTGCAGTCCCTGCTTTTGCATCCAGTTGAGGTAGGCTAGCGCGCCGGTGGCCACGTTGGTAGGAGTGGGGTAGCCCGTCCAGTCGGCATACACCCAAGGTTCGTGGTCGGGCTGATAAACAAGTAAGTAAGGTTTGCCAATGGGCGAGCGCAATTCTTCGAGCAGCATGGCCCTGCTACGTGCGCTGCCCTAGTTGGTTGGGCGCCGGCCAGGCTGATTCTGCCCGACCTTTGCCGTCGCTGCCGAAACCTTCCGCCCCCCGCCCGGCGTTATCCCATTCATGTCCGACAATTCCGCTCTGCAAGTGGCCGCCCCGGCCCACGACGAAATCGACCACCTCGACCCACGCCAGTTTATTGTTATTAAAAACGCACGGGTTCACAATCTTAAAAACCTGAGCGTGGCGCTGCCCCGCAACAAATTTATTGTCGTCACCGGCCTGTCGGGCTCGGGCAAGTCGAGCCTGGCCTTTGACACCTTGTATGCTGAGGGCCAGCGCATGTACGTGGAAAGCCTGAGCAGCTACGCCCGCCAGTTTCTGGGCCGCATGGATAAGCCCGACGTGGACTACATCCGGGGTATTTCGCCGGCCATTGCTATTGAGCAGAAGGTCAGCATCAAAAACAACCGCTCCACGGTAGGCACCAGCACCGAGATTTACGACTACCTCAAGTTGCTGTTTGCGCGGGTGGGCCGCACGTTTTCGCCCATCAGCGGCAACCAGGTGCGCAAAGATTCGGTGGCCGACGTGGTAGATTTCCTCTTTAGTCTGCCGGCCGACACGCGCGTCACTATTTTGGCCCCGCTGCTGCGCACCGAGCCCGGCCGCCCCATGAGCAAGGAGCTCGACTTGCTGCTGCAAAAGGGCTACGGCCGCGTGGTGCTGGCTAGCGGCGAAAATGCGTTTATTGAAGACCTGATTGGGGAGGGCAAGCCCGAAGTGGAGGGCGACGTGGCTATCCTCATCGACCGGGCCGCCGTGCAGCCCGATGATGAGGACCTGCAATTTCGGCTCTCCGACTCGGTGCAGACCGCTTTTTTTGAGGGCCACGGCACCTGCGTGGTAAAGCTGGACAACGAGACGCGCACCTTCTCCGACAAGTTTGAGCTGGACGGCCTGACTTTTGAGGAGCCGAGCGTTAACTTCTTCTCCTTCAATAACTCGTACGGAGCCTGCCACACCTGCGAGGGCTTTGGCTCGGTGCTGGGCATTGACGAAGACCTGGTAATTCCGGACAAGAGCATGACCGTGTACGAGGGCGCCATCGCGCCCTGGCGCACCGAGAAGCAGGGCGAATGGCTCAAGCCGCTGCTCAAGAATGGCATCCGCTTCGACTTTCCCATTCACCGCCCCTACAACGACCTGAGCGCCGCCGAACAGCGCCTGCTCTGGACGGGCAACAAGTACTTCGAAGGCCTCGACGCCTATTTTAAGTGGGTTAGCGAGCAAACCCATAAAATCCAGTACCGGGTGCTGCAAAGCCGCTACCGGGGGCGCACTACCTGCCCCGACTGCCGCGGCACCCGCCTGCGCAAAGATGCCCAGTACGTAACCATCGCTGGCCGCAGCATCACCGATTTGGTGCTGCTGCCCATTGCGGACGCGCTCACATTTTTCGAAACGCTGAGTTTGAGCGAGCACGAAATGGCCGTGGCCGACCGCCTGCTGGCTGAAATCACCAACCGCCTAGGGTACCTCAACCGCGTGGGGCTAGGGTACCTCACCCTCAACCGCTTGAGTAACACGCTGAGCGGTGGCGAAAGCCAGCGCATCTCGCTGGCCACTTCGCTAGGGTCGGCGCTGGTGGGCTCGATGTACGTGCTCGACGAGCCCAGCATCGGCCTGCACCCCAAAGATGCCGAGCAGCTCATTGGCGTACTGCGGTCGCTGCAAGAGCTGGGCAATACGGTGGTGGTGGTAGAGCACGAGGAGAAGATGATGGAAGCTGCCGACCAGGTTATCGATATCGGCCCGGAGGCCGGCAGTGGCGGCGGCAACCTCATGTTTCAGGGCACTTTCGACGAGCTGACCC
>Ga0160427_10001577_pt1 | contig 13942 bp, 11 predicted proteins | sample SolpanmetagenomL_FD_108194 | JGI IMG/M metagenome (GOLD analysis project Ga0160427, IMG submission 108194) | Solar panel surface microbial communities from Lawrence Berkeley National Laboratory, California, USA - L | ecosystem: Engineered > Built environment > Solar panel > Unclassified ...
GCGCTGGTCAAGGTGCTTGAGGAGCCATCGGTTCGGTGGCAGCGACGTGATCTGCACGGGGTGATCGAAGGCGACCAGGTGCTGCACCAGGACCGCTGCGGCCGCGGACTCGAACGAGGGGTAGCTCTCCTGCAGAGCGAGGTCTTCACCGCCCGTTGCCGCGTCGGCCACCGTCAGAAGCCACTCTTGCGGGACGTCTCGCTCTTCGGCGCATTGCAGCACTGGCTTGACCACCTCGTCGTCGCCACCGCAATGGTGCGCGGTCGCAGGCGCATCTGAGGGCGAGGGCCGCCGATCGAGCTGGGCAGACATGAAGCTCACCAGGACTCCTTGCTCATCGTGTGGTGCCAACAGGTCGTTCTAGCGTGGAGCACCGCCGGCCTGCCGACTGATGCTCGGCAGCGTGACCGGTGGTCCTAGCTCCCGGCAGCAGTATGTCGAGTATTACTACCGGCAGTCGCAATCTCCTCATCGTCGCAATCATTCAAGCATGTCATGGGGTACGCGACTAGTCCCGCCGTCCGTAGCGCGAACGCCCGCCCGTGTGGTCGACCTTGCCGACCTCCGCCCCGGCCAGTCACGCGCCCCCACCCAGACCAGGGGCGATCTCCCGACGCAGCAGGTGGGGCACCAGCCCGTCCGATACGGTGCTATACGTAGATCGACGACGGACAAAGCCGGTCGGGAAGGCCAGCAGAAACGATCGTGACGGCGGGGGCATTCGGTGGGGCAGAGCGAAGACGAGAGTCGACCGTCAATTGCCCGGGCTCTTGACTACCTCCTGCGCATCTACCGTGATGCCGACGGCAACCCCGTCACCGTCGAGCAGGTCGCCGCGGAGATCAATACTAGAGGCGTTAGTGCTGCCTACATCAACGCCTTGCGTATCGGAACAAAGCGAAACCCCACAGCCGACACGCTCCGGACTCTCGCCAAATTCTTTAACGTCAAGGCTGGGTTCTTCTTCGATCCGCCCCCTGAGGGGGAAGCGGTGACAACGACCGGCACTTCTGCCGGGGCCTCCATCGAACCGGTCACCGAGGAACCGGCCACCGGGGACGCCCTGACTCCCGCCGCCCCCTGGAGCTCTGCGGGTGCGCAGCTCGGGGTGCAGGTCAACCTAGCCGCGCGCTTGGAGTATCTGTTCAACCTCCGCGTTCGTGCGAACGGTCAGCCGTGGAGCATGCGACAGGTCAGCGCGGCCGCCAAGGAGCAAGGCGTGCCGTTGTCGGTGGGCTTCCTGCACGACCTACGCCGCGGGATAAAAGACAATCCTACGAAGCAACAACTAGAGTGCCTTGCACGTGTCTTTGGCGTCTGGGCGGGCTACTTCTTCGAGGACGACAAGACCTTAGAAGAGAGTAATCAGCGACTGAGGACGCTTGACGCCCTCGACAATGAGCAGGTGGCTCACCTGGCAATGCGTGCCCGCAACCTGACTCCCCGCGAGCTGAACATGGTCAATGCGCTGATCGACAGCGCTCTGCGGGACGCCGAAGGCGACGATAAGCAAAACCTGCCCTCCTGACTGAGACGCATCTCAGAGTCAGGGGCACCCCTCTGCTCTGAGTGGGCGATGTCGCCGTTCGGTGCCAGGATGTCCGCGTAGAAGGACAGAGCCAGTCGCACCGCTCGCGATGAGAACTCAACTGTTACGGTGACGACGGCCCAGGAGGGGACGGCGTGGATCACCCCACAGATCAAGGCGTGCAGGCGTCGGTTGCGGGCCAGACCCCGCGTGCGTCCCGTACCGCTCCGGATGGGACGACCGAGCGCGACCGGCGCTGCGTGGAGCGGCTGGAGCAGCTGGGGATCCATCCCGGAACGAGTCTGCGACGTCTGCTCGCCACCCTCCGCAAGCAGGAGGGCCGACCAATCAAGATCACTCAGCGCGGTCAGCACGGCCGCCTCCTCCACCTTCCGGCGAAGATCTCGGCTCTCGTCGACCGTGACCCTGACCGCCGCAGCATCCTCGTGTGGATCCCGGAGGACCCGAAGCGCTCGATGCGCGGCAAGCGCGTCCTGCTGCACGAGCTGGCCCACCTCATCGTCACCCCGCGTGATGAGCTGCGAGTCGTCTCGCAGGTCCTCCCGTTGGCCCCGGAAGAGACGATCAAGCTTGCGGCTGACGCGGAGCTGCCTGGCGGCATCGACCTGCGCGCTGACGAGGCTGTCCAGTTCCACTGCAACGTCGAGGACGAGCAGGAACGAGAGGTCGAGTGGACCGCTGGTCTGCTGCAGCACTACATGGCCCCGTGGATGCAACAGCGCGAGCTACCCCCGGCCTCCGGTGTCGGTCTCTTCATCACTCGACGAGGGAACGGCCATGAGTCGACTAGCTAGGGTCATCGGCTGGGCGCCTGCCGGCGCCTGCCTGCTCGGTCTGGGAGCCAGCATCGCCCTGCGCGACTTGCTGACGGGCAAGCTGACTCCGGAGCAGCTCAAGGCCGTTTCCCTAGCCCAGCCCACACCCAGCGAGACCGTCAGCGAGGACGACCTTGTAGCGATCGGGCGTAGGGCCCAGCGAGCACAGTGGTTCGCCATCGTCGGCGTCACCGGCGCTTCCCTGTTCAACGTCCGCCCCGTCGTGCAGCGGCTCGAACAACTCACCGCGCCTGGGGTGCCTTGGGTGGTGAGCACGCTGCTGATGACCGCGGCAGGTGCCAGCGGCACTGACGCGATCATCCACACGCTGCAGCCCCCGAGCCGGACGGGACACTGGACCAAGCGTCTGACACGGATCAATCACGCCTCCGTGGTCGGGGCCTCGCTGTTGACCACCATCCCGTGGCTGGTTCAGCCGCCTCGCCCCCGGTCGCGCAGCCTGCAGGAGTACGTCACCTACTACTGCCCAGACGCTGCCGGGTTCATCGCCGCACTCGGCCCGCAGATCTGCGGGCCCTTTCAGGCCGCCACCCTGTTCTTCTCCTGCTGGGGAGAGGCACGCCGCGAGCCGGACCCGGCCGTGCGGACGAGCCTGCGCCTGGTCGCCATCGGCAGCGTGATCAACCAGGGCGTCATCTTCATTCAGACCGTGCAGGCGTACACCTGGATGCGCGGCCGACCGATGTGGACCCAAAAGCAGGCCGCAGTGGCGCAGATGGCGTGCCAGATCCTGACGCCGATCCTGCTGCTCTCAGGCTCCAGCACAGCGCCCGCGGTCGAGGACGCTCGGGCCCGCAGCGCCGACTTCTTCACCGAGCTCTGGCGTGAGGACGTCGTGGCGATGAGGGCGCCGTGGCGACTGCTGCAAGGGGTCTACCGGACTGCCTATGAGCTGGAGACGGACCAGACGACCAAGAGCGGCCGAGACGAGCTGTTCGCTCAGCGAGCCCGCATGGCCAGCGACATCATGGAGGCCCTGGTCCAGGCCGCCGACGACCTGACTCCTGCGGCCCGACGTCGCATCGAGCACCTTCTGGGACGGCAGAAGGACCCCAGCCTGCGCCAGCGAGCAGGTCGAGCGTTCGCGGCCGGCGCCCGCTCGGCGCTTTCGGTCGTCGGTGGCTTTGCCCCGACCGTGGCAGGTCGCTGGTGGCGCACGCTGACCGAAAGGCCGTTGCAGCGCAGCGCCCGAGCTGATGCCGCCTCGGCCAGCGCAGCCATCCAGTTTCACGGTGAAGGCGCGAGCTTGAAGGACGAGCGAGGCATCGCACCGGAGGCCACACCGGTCCTGACCCTCAGCCCTCGTGACGTGGATGAGGCTGTCGCCTATCTCCGCCTTTTGTGGCAGGCAGTACAGGACCACGACGTCCTCGAGGCCGGCACCGCCGGGTTCGTCTCGATGGTCGAGTGAAGGGAGCCGCAGACGTGACCACCGCACCCGCCCAGTCCCCGGCCCAGACCTTGGAGGGAACGATGCCGCACCCCATTCCCCTGGCGACCACCGTCATCGGCGCGAGCCTTGCTGGCCTGTTCGCCGCCGCAGCCGCCGCCAACGCTGGACACCGCGTCACGATCATCGAGCGCGATGCCCTGCCCGCCGCACCGCAGGCGCGTCGGGGAGTCCCCCAGAGCGATCAGACCCACATCCTCCTGCACCGGGGACTCCTCTCCGCGGACCACCTGCTTCCCGGCCTGCACGACGAACTGCTCCAGCGCGGGGCCCCAGAGTTCCGGGTCGGCCTCATGGCGCTGCTCAGCGCTGACGGCTGGGCACCGCGCGGGGACTACGGCTACCCCTTGGTCTGCACCTCCAGGACCTTGCTAGAACACGTCGTCAGGAGCCGAGTCCTGGCCCTGCCCAACGTCCGCCTGGTGCAGGGGGTGCGTGTCCAGGCACTCCACCAAGACCAGTCGCAGACCTGGACCATCCAGGTCCAGCCCGCCGATGCCTCCCTCCCCGCTACAGAGGATCAGGTCCTCACCGCCGATGTCGTGATCGACGCGTCCGGACGCTCCTCCAGGCTGCCCACGTGGCTGGAAGGGCTCGGCCTCCCGCCGGCGCCGACGACGACGATCGACGCTCAGGTGGGCTACGCGACCCGCCGCTTCACCAGCTCGCGCCCGCCCGGTCCCGGGGTCCTCATGCTGGTCTCGGCCAAAGCTGACCGTGGCTGCATCGTGACCCCCATCGAGGACGGGTACTGGCAGGTCACCTCCGTGGGGCGCGGACCCACCCGTCCTGGACGTGACGGCGACGCCTTCATGGAGCACCTGCGCAAGCTGCCGGACCCGATGGCCCTGGACATGGTCAAGGAGATGACACCGGTCAGTGAGGTGGCGGTCCACCGCCAGACGGCCAACATCCGTCACCACTACGGGCGGTCGCGCCAGTGGCCCACCGGACTGCTCGTCGTGGGTGACGCCTTGTGCGCCTTGAACCCCGTCTACGGCAGCGGCATCACCGTCGCAGCCAAGCAGGGTCTACTCCTGGAGCGGGCCTTCAAGAAGGCGCATGGTCGTGCGACGAACACCCGGCGCCTGCAACGGGTCCTGGCCCGCTCCGCGAACCTGCCCTGGACGATGGCGACCTCTCAGGACCGTCAGCTACTCACCACCCCGCAGCGGGCACGCCCGGTTGAGGCCGTCGTCGGCGCCTGGGGCGCCGAGGTGGCTCGTCTAGCCGGAAGTGGTGACGCCCGTGCTGCCGACGTCATCCAGGCCGTGACCCACCTGATGAAGCACCCGGTCGCGCTGTTCGCCCCGCCCCTGCTCCTGGCCTCGCTGCGTTCGCGTCTGCGCGGCCGCCGCGTCTCGGCCCCGAGCGCAGCCGCTGCCCCGTCGTGATCGGTGAGAGCGGGGTTGCCGGGCCTCAGCAGGACGTGGGGTCTGCCTGGCCTTGTGGTCGTGGGTTGGCCCTTATCCAGGTGACGACGACGGCGACACGCCGAGCAACATCCACATGGTTGGCCCCAAAGACCGGTTGGATCGTCCACATGGCACGAGTCAAGGGCGCTGCGGTACGGCCCGCCAAGGCGGCGGCGGCACCGTTCCCCAACACGAGGGTGGATCCTGACGCTCTTGCGGAGTTCCGACGTGCGCGTGACGCCCGCAACGTCAGCTTTTCGATCCTCACCGAGGAGCTGCTTCGCCGTGCCATCTATGACGAGGACGGCAGGCTCGTCGGTCTGCGTCCCGCCGATGCTCCCTTGCAGCAGGAGATGCCCCTGAAGACGGCATAAACGACGGAGAGCCCCCCGCTTGGCGGCGGGGGGCTCTCCATAAGTCTCGCGGATCGGTCCTGGCGACCAACCTCTCCGATCCGCTGCTCACAGGTCCCGCTCTCGCGGGCCCTGCCTTCTTCGTGCCCCTTGGCGGGAGGCTTGTGTCCAGAGTACGACAGTCCAGCGAGGTTCGACCACCCGATGCGCGACGTGTCGCACCGGGTCAGGTCGATTCCTCCCGCTCGCGCACCCTTCGTCGCGCACTGGACGACCAGCTGTTCACCTCCGGGCCCTGGCTGGCGATCGACGCGGCCAACGCTGCGGTGAAGGGAGTGCGCCCGGCCACCCTGGGCCAGGCGCTGGGCCTGGTCGGGCAGGGGCGGGTGGCCAGCGTGGTCGGCACCCTGCGCAGCGAGGTGGTCGGTGTCGACATCGACTCCCCCACCTTCGCGGGCGAGATCCTGGACACCCTGGTCGCCTTCTGCCGCGCCCGTGGCCTGTGGCACCTGGTGCGCCCCTCTGGCGGCGCGGACGGTCGAGCGCACCTGCTCCTGATACCCGGTGTGCACCGCGGTGAGCTCGAGGACCTCGTGGCGCGGCTGCGCCGGGAGCTGGGCCGCAAGGCCGACCCAGTCACGGGCCGGGCTGTAGCCCCCCTGGGTCGCCATCACGTCGACGTCCGCCAGCAGTTGCGTCCCTTGAGCGCCCCGCACCGCTGCAAGCCCACCCCCTTGCTGGACGAGGACGTCCTCGCGGGCGCGCTGGCGGGCCTGAGCGACGCTCTGCAGGAGGTCTCCCCCCGCCTCCGCGAGGCCCGCGACGGCGATGGGGCCTCTCAGGTGGCGTCGTCGGTGAGGTCGCGGCGGTCCTCCCCCACTCCCGCATCGGCCGCGGCACGGGCGGTTGGGCTGGTGGAGCCGCTGAGTCCGCTGCCTCGTCCTGGCCAGGACCTACCTGCGGGGTGGGTCGCCTACCTGCGCGCGGGAAGGTCGGCGGCCGCCGAGGTGGGGCTGGACCGTGAGCCGGGCAGCCGGTCCACCATCGAGTACGACGCCACCCGGGCGATGGTCCTCGCGGGTTGGAGTGAGGACCAGGCGTGGCAGGCCATCGCCTCCGCGCACCGCGGCGCCTTCGTGAAGGCCCGGGCCAATGGGCGCCGGTGGTGGTGGCACGTGTGGAACGCCGTTGTCACCGCCGCTGATGCGTGGCTGAGCGAGCACCGTGCCGCGGCCGCCGCCCGCGGCACCAGCAGCACCGTCGTCGTCGACGAAGCAGTGGCGGCGGCCATCGCCCATGCCGCCACCGAGCTGGAGACGGTGTGGCGGTCCTGGCCGGCGCAGTCGCGCCACACCCGCCGCGAGCTCATGCGCTGCGTACTGGAGCGGATGCGGCGCCGCGGGACGACCGCCGTCGCGCTGCCCCAGCGCGATGTCCTGCTGGACGCGGCGATCGAGTCCCGCAACACCGTCGCCGCCGCCCGAGACGCCCTCATCGCGGCCGGGCTGCTGGAGGTCGTGGCCACTCACCAGCGCGGCAGCACCGACACCGCGGACACCTGGTGCCTGCCGCAGCGGTTCAGCAGCCCCACGACCACGCCCGGCCCGGAGGATGCAGGCAGGGGTGTGGGGCACTTTGAGCCAACTAGGGTTACACCCCCCCAGCCAGCCTCCCGCCTCCCCCTGGCTCTGCGCCGCAGCCTGGGTCTGCCGCGCGCTCACCTGCTGGAAGCTGTCCGTGCTCACCGGGGTCCGGTCACTGCTGCTGTCCTCGCCTACATCGCGGGCATCACGACGTCGCTCCGTCCGTCCTTCTTCGGCGTGATTGCACCCGAGGCGGCGATGGAGAGGGCTCTTACCCGGGAGCAGGAGCGGACGATGCGCGGCCACCTGCAAGCCCTCGCCGTCTATCAGCTCGTCAGCGTCGACGCCCACGGCCGGTGGAACGCCACCGAGCCCACCTCCGTCATCGACGACGCTGCAGCCGATCAGGACGCCGGCGCGGCGCGGCCCGAGCACGTCGCGCTCGAGCAGCTCGGTCGCGACCGGCAGGACACGATCCGGCGGGCGGTGGCGAGCGAACGGCGTGAGTACCGGGCCGCCGTCGACCCCACCGCCCGGCGCCACCGCTGGCAAGCCCAGCGCCAGCAGGTCCTCACCCGCCAGGCCAAGGTCGACCTCGCCCGGCAGAAGGCGTGGTGGGACGGTCTCGACGACCACGCCCGCCGCGTGCAGACCGCGGCCGCGGCCGCGGTGTTCGCGGCCCTCTCCCCCACTGAGCAGGCCCAGCGCAAGCACCAGCTCGCGGTGCGTCGTGCCCGGGTCGGGCTCGTTGAGCGTGACCGGCATACCGCCTGGTGGAACGGGCTGAGCAGTCAGGAACGGGACAGGCGCAGCGTCACCCGTGCTTGGGCCTACCACCGTCTGCCCGAGGACATCCGAGCCAGCCTGGCCGGCGCCTGGAGCGAGCATCGGGCCCGCTGGGACCTTCCCCAGCCACGACGCAGCTCTCCCCGGCCGGTCGATGGCAATGAGCACGAACGGACGCCAGATCTGGTCATCGACCTCACGGCCTCGCCGCCTGAGAAGGTCCTACAGTCCCTGTTAAACCTCCTCGGCTCGCGCGCCGTGGGATCCAGCGTCCAGTCCCTCACGACGAGTGGCGCCCGGTGAGCAGTCCCGGTCTGGCCGGGGTAGGTCTTTGTGTGCGGGCTTCATGACTGAGCCGACGGGTGGACGACGTCCTCAACGCGGGGCCGCGCAGGGTTGGCGTCACGGCCGTGCCCTCGATGCCGTCGCGTACCCCCGCCGTGAAGCGCTGGGCCGTGCCGCTCCTGGCTGTCCCGCACCCAAGGCGGTGCCTGTCTCGCTTTCGCGTGCCCAAGGTTCGCGAGCTGCCCGTTGGTGACGACCCGTTCCCCGCGGTGATCTTCTTCGTCGTCTGTGGCTCCGCTACACGCTGAGTCACGCCCGACGCAGAGCGTCAGTTTCACTTCGAGTGGTGAGGCCGCCGGCTCCCACTCCCCCGGCAGGGCCAGGTGATTCTGACGGAATCACGCGGGGTCGTGTCTGAGCCAGCGGGCTGATTTCATTGTTTTATTATTACTCTTGCAGTGGCATGCTAATGAGATGAGTGACGACGCCCGCACCTCAGACACCGCACCTCCTTCTGGTGGGACCAGAGTTGCGGCCGCAGGACCGCGCGCCTGTGCTTACCCGGATTGCCCACGACCTGCGGCAGCCCCAACGTTCAGCAGCGGCCGGCCTCCGGCCTACTGCGATGACCCGAGCCACACGGCGACGACGGCCTTCCGTGAGCGGCAGCGACGCAAGGCTTTGGCAACCGGCACTCCCCCGGTCGACGACCCTCGCCCAGTCGAGACCGCCACCCAGCGTGCAGCAGCGCTACGTGGGCAGGTCGCCGAAGTCGGTGAGCACCTGGTGGCCCAGCTGCGAACGCTTCTCGACGAGCTCGTCACGGTCAGCGACCCGGGGGCCGCAGCCGTTCAGATCGAAGCGGTCACCTCCGAAGCCGGCGAGCAGGTTGCCGCCGCGACGGCTCGTGCTGCGCGGGCCGACCGGGCCACCCGCAAGGCCGAAGCCGAGCGGGAGCAAGCCGACACCGCCACGGAGGAAGCCCTGACGCGCCTCGAAGAAGTCAGCGCCGATCTCGAGCGCACCCAGCAGGACTGGAGGGTCCAGGTCGCGGACCTGACCGCTGCCTACGAGGCGCATGTGCGGGAGCAGCAGGACGCCAGGGAGCGTGCCGCTGCCGCTGCCGCAGCACGTCTCGAGAGCGTCCAAGAGGAGCACCTTCAGGTGCTCTCCCTCGCTACCCAGGAACGCGCCGACCTCGTGCAGGCCCATGATCGCGCCAGCGAGCAGGCTCGTGAGACCGCGGTGGCGCGCGAAGACGCACTGACCCGTCGTGCTGAGGAGCAGGCCGCCGCCGCTGAGCAGGCCCGCCGAGAGGCCGACGCCGCGCGGCAGGCCGCCGAGAGTGTGGTCCGTGCAGCTCAGCGCACCGCAGGTCGCGCCGAGGCCGACGCGGCTGCTCTGCGGACCCAGCTGGCTGAACTCACCGATCAGGAGCGGCAGGTCCGCGACGAGGCCGCTCAACTACGCACCGACCTTGCAGTAACGCGCACCGAGCGAGCGGCGGCGTTGACCGACGTCGCGCGAGAACGCGAAGCAGTAGACCAGCGAGTGCGAGAAGTGCGCGAACTGCTCGGCCAAGAAGTCGCGCGCCTGCGCGAGGAGGTGGAGTCGCTGCGTCAGGCTGCGCAGTAGCGCGACCGCAGCAGTGACGTCACGTCATTACCGCGGGAGCCGGCTTCCCGGCGCTGGAAGAAGGCGGCGCAGCTGACCACCCAATCCCTGGGGGAGTGATTCCGACAGAATCAGATGTGCGCATGATTCTACCGGAATCAGATGCAAGTAGTGCTAGTATTCATGACGTGGAGACGGAGCGATGACCACAGCACGTCGAGGCATGAGTGGCGGAGCCGCTAAGGCGCTCAGTCGGCGCAGACCAACGACCGCGCCTGACGACGCCGATGCGGTCCATCGCCCTGGGGGCATGGTCGCAAGCCTGCAGCAGCAACCCGGGGGAGGGGGACTGCTTCAGGTCGCGCTCAGCGACATCGCCACCCACCCCGACAACAGGACCCACGCCGGCATCGGCGACGTCAGCGAGCTCGCCGACTCCATCCGCGCCCTCGGGGTCCTGGAGCCCATCCTCTTGGTCCCCGCCGAGGACCACCTCGCTCAGCGCCCAGAGCACCGAGCGTCCATCGGGGACCACGCTTGGGTGCTGGTCGCGGGGGAGCGGCGCACCACAGCCGCCGCCCAAGCTGGTCTGGAGGTCATCCCCGCCATCGTCCGAGCCGACCTGACCGGCGCAGAGGGCCTGTCAGCCATGGCGGCGGAGAACATGCACCGCCTGGGGATGCACCCCCTTGACGAGGCCGCGCTGTTCAACCTCCAGGCCGGACTCGGGTTCAGTCAACGTCAGATCGCAGAGCGCACCGGTTGCTCCCAGGGGCACGTGTCCAAGCGCCTGGCCCTGCTGCGCCTCCCGCAGCCCGTCCAGGATGCCCTCGGAACCGGTGACATAGACCTCACCGACGCCCAGGCGCTCTCGCGGCTGGACCCGGCGGGTCAGCAGGTGGCCTGGAGCCGCCACCGCGAAGACGGCGCGCCACTGGTGGCCGTCGCGGCCGCTGTCGCTCAGGAACGCGAGGCTGAGGAGGCCGAGGCGCGGCTGCGGATGGAGGTCGAGGGGCAGGGACTGCAGGTCATCGACGCGGAGGCCCTGTTCGGCGCTGACGCTGCCACTTACCGACTCACCACCTCGGCCGCGATCGAGCAAGCCGCCGCCGCCGGGCAGTTGCTTGTCGACGTCACCGGGGGAGAACGGCGCGATTACCGGGCCGCAACCACAGCGACCGCGGCTAACGCACCCACCCCACCGGGAGGGAGTGGCGCAACCTCCTCGTCCTCAGGGGCTGCGCCCACACCCAGTAGACCGCTCAGCTCGTCGGTGGGGGAGTCTGCTGAGCGCACCGAGCAGACCGAGCGCGCCCGCGCCCGCCGCGCCCGTCACGAGGCATGTGTGCGGGCCTGCGGCGGGCGTCCCAACGCCGCACTGCTCAACGCCGGACTGCTGCAGGCAACGCTGCGCCGGGTGGACCTGCGCGCCCACGCCGTCGTCGAGCTGGCCGGGCAGTTCCTGCACGGCGGCCGCGACCAGGGCGGGGCCGGGGATGACTGGTTGTTCTCCCTGCCTACTGACGCCGACGAGGCGACTCAGCGCCGCGCCGGATGGGCTCTCCTGCTGGCCGCCCGCGAGCTGCGCGCCCGCGAGACCCACCGCGCCTGGGACGAGCTGGACGCCCAGTACTTGCAGGACCTGACATTGGTCACAGGGTTCCGGCCGACCGCCTGGGAGCAGAGCCGACTGGACGCTGCGGCGGCCGGTGAGCCGAGCGCCGCTGCCTCGACCTCGAGCATCTCGACCACTTCGGCGTCCCTGGAGGACCAGTGAGCACCCCCCGGATCATCGCGGTCGCCAACATGGCCGGCTCTGCAGGCAAGACCACGACCGTCGTCACGATGGCGGCGCTGTTGGCTGAGGAGGGACTGCGCGTGGTCGTTCTCGACCTGGACGCCCAAGCCAACGCCACCTTCTCCCTGGGCATCGACGACGCCGAAGACCGGCAGCTGGCCACCATTGGCGACGTCCTGCTGCGTCGCGTCGACCTCGCCGATGCGCTGGTGCAGACCAGTGTCGCGGGCTTGCGGATGGTTTCCGCGCACGGCAACCTCAACGGCGCCGCCATGGAGCTGGGCCGCGTCGTGGCCGGTGAGCAACGACTTCGGCAGGCTCTCGCTAAGACCTCACTCGACGCCGACGTCGTCCTGCTGGACTGCCCGGGCGCTTTGAACATCTACACGATGGCGGCTCTAGTCGCCGCCGACGTCGTGGTGGCTGTGAGCCAGCCCACGACCAAGGAGCTGGCAGGACTGCCTGTTCTGGAGCAGACCATCGAGGAGTTCAAGGACGCCTACAACCCCGACCTGCGCCTGGCGGCGGTCGTGCCCTGCATCGTCCCTTCGGCCTCGGCCGGGCGGATCTACTCCGACGGTGTCGACCTGCTGCGCGAGACCTATGGCGAGCTGGTTACCCACAGCGTCCGCCGCGCCGCCCGGGTCGCCGAGGCCTACGACGCCCAGAGCCCCCTGCCGCTGTTCGCCCCCACCCACGACGTGACCGAGGACTACCGCCACGTCGTAGCGGACCTGCGCCTCGCAGGTGTCCTGCCGGCCGTTCCGCAGGTCGTGTGATGCCGCCTGAGGAGGTGAGGCCACCGGACCCTCTCGAACCCCTGAAGGTGCTGGCGCGCTACCCCGCGCAGCTGCGGTGGGAGATGGAGGCTGCCGTCCTGAGCACCCGTAGCGAGGGCGGACCCAGCAGCATCAACGTGTTCCAAATCGCGGCCGCCGAGCACTACCTCGGCGTCCTGGCCCGGCGCTTCAACGACGGGCAACCTTTCGACGTCGAGCTCGGCCGCCGCAGTGTCGGACGCCGCAAGGGGCGCAGCTGAGGCATCGCAGCGACAGCAGTAGGTGATTCTCGTGGAATTATCCGCAACCGGAGGAGTACTGATGACTTCCGCGGCGCCAGCGCCGCCATCCGCTCCGTTCTGCAGCACGTCGCCGCGCAGGGCTACACCGTAATCCTCACCGCCGGGTCCTCGTACTGGCGCGTCCAGGACGCCGCTGGCGCCTTCCGGTCCGCGCTGCCCACCACCCCGTCCTCGCGCTCAGCTGCCGCCGCGCCAACTCCGTCCGACGCCGGGCCGGCATCGCGCCGAAGCCGCCGACGCTGGCAAAGCCGAAGCAGACCGGGGGAGCGGGGGAGAGATCGGTCGAGCCAGCCCTGCCGCTCCTGTCAGTACAGTCGCTCAGTGTACCGACAGTTGAATCTTTCCGCTGAGACCGTCACAGTGCTCTCAGCACGATGAGCCCGTAGACCGGGCCGTCGTGGTCATCCACTGCGGACGACGGCGAAGGACGTCACTGGTGGCCAAGCGCGGACAGCACGTCCCGAGGCAGCCGAGCCTGGACTCCAAAGGCCCACGACGGTGACGGCGCGGCGTGCACAGCCAGGGTCGGTGGTGGGTGCATCCACAGGAGGAGACGTAGATGGTCCGAGCCTCACCGCACGCACCTACGCTCCCGCGCTGTCCGACGTCGTCTCTGCTATGCCGGAGGTCACCGTGCACCACCTTGATGCGATCAACGCCGAAGCGATCAACCAGGCCCAGCTTCACCTGGAGCTTGTGCAGCAGCTCGCCGACCAGCAGGACAGCGCCGACCCCTTCTCGCCGTGGCGCGACGTCAGCCTGCACGCGCAACTCGCCGTCGCCCACGTCGAGCTGGTGATCGCACCCACCGCGCCGGCGGTGCTACCGCCCGCCTCGCTGATGGCGCTGGAGGACCGTGAGTACGACGAGGGGGAGCCCGCCGTGCGCAGTCGGGCACTGCTCGACGTCGCCGGCGCGCTGCTGGAAGCCGTGCCCGCGACCACGGCGACTGTGCCCGGGGGACACCTGCACGAGGCCCGGCTGGCGCTGGGGCGCGCGTTGAGCTTCGTCCCTACCAACAGCCCTCAGCGGCTCACGTCGTGAGCGCATCCAGCGAACACCGGCCGGTGACGGTACGAGAACTTCTCGAGCTGGCCAGCACCGAGCTGGACGACGTCTCCCGGACGCTCAGCCGCGGAAGAGGCCCCGACTCCTCCGACATCGCCCAGCAGTGGCCTGCCTTCCGGCGAGC
>Ga0160427_10001578_pt1 | contig 13941 bp, 3 predicted proteins | sample SolpanmetagenomL_FD_108194 | JGI IMG/M metagenome (GOLD analysis project Ga0160427, IMG submission 108194) | Solar panel surface microbial communities from Lawrence Berkeley National Laboratory, California, USA - L | ecosystem: Engineered > Built environment > Solar panel > Unclassified ...
CTCAATATATAACACTTAAACTATTCTATAGTTGTAGATTAACTCTAATAACTCTTACAAGCTTATTACTCCTAAGCTTAATATAATAATAACAATTTCTTACTTAAGTTACTTCTACTACGTGTTAGTATATTAAATAAATATATTAACCCATTATTCTTTTATATTTAGTAATTAAGCTAGGATATTCTAGTTCAAGGAGAATCTTCTCTAAGGTTTAGATATATGTTAAGGATATGCTTCTACATTACAGATAGATTATGTCTAAGTTAGTACCTAATTTATAATTTGATCAATTTACAATCTATATTACTTAGTCTCTTAAAATATCTATTCTCTTGTTTTCAAAAAGTAAATACAAAAATATAATTACTAGAATAAGCTTATAGAGTAATACCGCGCCCCTAATAAAGAGACGCTTAATAAACTACTATTAAGAGATAAGAACAAGACTCTAAATAAGAAGAATCTACGCTCTAGCGTTTAAAGCAACTAGTATTATGTTTTTTAAATCTAATAGAGGCTTAGTATTACAATTTTTACTTAAGACTATAAAAAGAATAATAAAAACGGCCTTAGGTATACCTTCTAGTTAATGAAGAAGGTCTCTTAGATATAACTTTAGGAAATCGGGCTTAAATCTACGTGATTTTGGATAAGAAACGGTTAAAATAATATGTTTATATTATATCTAACAAGCTTACTTGATAAGTTAGTAAGTACTTGAATAGTTTTAATTATGATCTAATTCATTAGAATTAGACGCCTTTAGAACAAGAATACCTATCTTATAAAGCTTAACCGATAGACGGTACTAGACTATAACTCTAGTACCCTATTTCAGAGTACTATAGATATTAATATTAGTATTAAGCGAAGGGAAATAGATAAAGTAAAACTGATTATAAAGGCTATAACCCTAAGTACTATAATAGTACTAGTCAACCTTATATGTCTTTTTAACTAATAGATTATAATACTTCTTTAATAACTTTTTTAGATTTAGTTACCTAGGTTTATATTTATAAGAGAGTGATATCTTAATATGTCATTTGATATATAAAGATACAATCGGTTATATTGTAGTTATACTAAAATATACTAAGATATAGTAAGACATGCTAAGATACACTAAGATACACTAAGATATACTAAGATATACCAAGAAGTATTCATTATCAAGAATAACTTTAATATTATAAAACTTAGTAGAATAGAGAAGTAATATTACTCTATTATATAGTATAATAGCAATCTCTTTATATTAAGGATTATATTAGTTTCTAATCTTGTAATTGTAGTAACTTCTATAGTCTAAGATACTTAGTATATCTTATTTATAAGATAGGACATGTATTAGATGTTGAACGATGTGTCTTTATCTAATAGTACTAGACTTATATAGACTTATTAATGGGGTACTTGATTACTACTAAATTATCTTTAACTATAAGCAATTATACAACTTGGTAGTATCTAGATAAAAGCTAGAATAAGAGTTAATGCTTTAGCTAACGCCTAACTATACTTGTTATAACTATCTAGATATATCTTAGTATCGGACTATAGACATGAATCTAGTTTAAGATATCTATTGACATTCTACTATACTTACTTTATAATAATCTTGAGTGCTTAAAAGATCTCTCTTACGAGAATTAGGCCGGTATAGGAAGTAGCTTTTTATATATTTAAATAGTATAAAAGATTTGGGTCTAACTATATTCTAAACTTAATCCTTAGCTGAGAACGTATACCTAATATCTATTAGTTTCTATATATAGTATATCAGAACTGCTATAGCTACGCTAGTTTCTATTATACTATAATAATTTCATCTAATCTCTAGTATTTACCTTTCTTTATATATTTGTATATTATAGATCTACGGAAGTAGGTCTCTTAGCGGTAGGATTTATACTTTATAGTATAGTATAATCTCTCATCTTTAGTGCTCCTACTACAATTCACTGTATATTTACGTTTTATATTTAGACTATAGATTTAAGTCTTATTAGTAAGTTTTATAATATAGTTTAACCCTTAATCTAGATTCTTCCGTATCTAAAAAGCGAAAAGAAGTTTATATCTATACCTGTTTTAAACTTAGCGCTTAGCGTATAGAACATATTATAGATAGGTATTATAAGTATAGATTTTATTTTGTCAATACTCTTTCTAATACTACTCGTGTAATAGTATAGATGAGTATTATTAGATTTTATTATTATATTCTTAATAGCGCTAATTACGCTGTTATATTAACGCATAAAGTAGACTTTAATAACTTAAATATGTTATACGTCAGTTTTTATAATCCTTAAGCTACTATAACTTTATAAGTTTATATTATATCGTGATAATTTCTTTATTATTAAGTTTTTAAAAGAAGGCTATAATTAATTGCCAACTTTTTAATGACTTAATGCTATAACTACTTTAATCTTTATCATGTCACCGTAGTTTTTTTTATTACTATACTTCTTAAGGTAAACTACTTTTACAAATACCGTAATATACGTATAAACTCTATTTCTAGTATTATCTACCGGTTAGATAGTATTATTGAATTCTATTATTCTACTTAATATTTCAATTAGCGCTAAGTGTATATTTATATTATTATCTTATAGAGACTTTACTAATTAGAGTTATATAGAAAGTTATTATTTTTCGTGTCTTTCTTTTTTAAAACTATAGATATAAAGATAGTCCTTAAGGTATTAGGTAAGGTTAAATAAGTAGGTTAGTGGGAGGGGGTTTGGATTAAGGGGGGGGGGGCGGCTTAATTATGTAATTATTATTGCAACCTTATAACCTTATAATAGAGGTCATTGAAATATAAAACACTCAAATATCTATAACTCTATAAGCTTTTATTATATGTAATAACTTTTATACCGTTAAGCTCCTATCGCTTAACTATAATAAATTATAAAGATTCATTAATATATTAGTAACTAACGATTTGTATTAAGTGTAGAATTATTGTCGGGTTTATTATTTCTAGCTTATTAGATTGAATAAATTAAGGTTATATCTAACTATCTACTTGTCTTTCTATATTTCTATACCGCGGAACTACGAAAACAGGGTCTATTTATTAAAGAATAAATATTTAGTATATCTATTCAATATACTAATACGTAGTAGAAGTAATTAAAGTAAGAAATTATTATTATTATATTAAGCTTAGAAGTAATAAGCTTGCAAGAGTTATAAGAGTTATAAGAGTTGATTTACAACTATAGGATCGTTCAAGTACTATATTGTTGAGATAGGATAAAGAGATAATAACTCTTTATTTTATAATATAAAGATAGTGTCAAGATAGTATCTTTATCTTAAGTATCATATTAGCTTATAATCTAATACTCTTAACCGTAAGGTTTATAGTATAGTTGAATATAATTTCTTTTAAAGAAGTTTAAATATAACTAAATCACTTCTTTAATTAGTGTATTAAGAATAGAGTTATATAGGTTTTAGGTCTAGTAAATAAGATATCTATTTTATAGCCTTTTGTTATGACTTAGTGTATATTATCTCTATAAAGTAATTTTATAGTGTAGATTAGAGTATTGTTCTAGTAGAACTACTATGTTAGATTTAGAAAAGAGAATTGAATTTCTCTGCAATAATCTCATATTTCTATTTTATATCCTATAAAAGGGAACTAGTTGCTATAGTATAGAAGTCTTCATAAAACTAAAAAGATATAGAATATATTAAGAAAACGTTCTACCCTATAGTGTAAGTCTCTAAAGTATTTATGTTTAATCTCTAATATAGAGTTTATTTATCTAAATCTAATTCTTACTTAAGTCCTTCTTTGAAAAATTTGTTAAGCAATAAGAGTTATAGATAAACATTGTCCTATATTCAAAGGTTAAGTCTATATTAAGAAAAGTTGAATTAGATGTCCTTGTTCTAAGAAGATAACACTACTACAAATAATTCTTATACTATTTTGACTCAATTCATAACCATTTCTAAGCCTAGACCTTAGTAGTAATACGTTCTCTACTATCCAAGCCGTAATAATACTACATTTACCTATTAAGGTATTTGTACTTAATAGTACTTATCTAAGAAAACAAGCTTAGTCTAGTGATCTTATATTAGAGAATATATAAAGCTAGGTACTAGCCTAACAGTTACATATAATTTAGGTAGAGTATATCGTTTTCTTTCTCGTCTAACTTACGTAATTAATATCCTAATATATATTACAAATCATCTACTCTAATTTTTTCTATAAATTTATCTTCTATAACACTTTATATAATTTATAGTACTAAATAAACACTATAGTCTAAGACTAAATTGGAATATATAATGAAATGTCAATAGTATGGATAGTTAAGATTATTTTGACTAAATAGTTTATTAATAGTAATGCGGTTTTGATAAAGAAGTGTTTTTTTGGGAATTAGAAAGAAGCAGATATCTAAAATCCTCTTTATATATTCTTTGAATCTAACAATTAATCCTAGTATAAAATAGCTTTTCTATTATAGATTAAGGACTTGATAGTAGTTGCTTCAACACTAGAATATATATCTTTCTCCTATAGATCAAAAGTCTTTTCTCTTATTTCTAAAGAATACTTAGTAGAGTATTTCTTTATACGTAACTATATAGGAGATATAGATTAGAGTATCTAAGTCAAAATACATTAGTAGCGAAACCCCTATAAAATATTTAAACTTGTTAGATTATAAGCTAGAATAATGCTTTAGATAAAGACTCTTAGATACTATCTTTATACTATAGAATAAAGAGTTATTCTCTCTTCATTCTATCTCAACTATATAATACTTAAACTATTCTATAGTTATAGATTAACACTTATAAGCTTATCGCTTCTTAGTATATAATATAATAATACAATCTATTATTTGAGTTACTTCTACTACGTATTAGTATATTAAATAAATATACTAAACATTTATCCTTTTATAAGTACTATGCTTGTAAAGTTGTGTATTAGAAATTCCCTAGATATATATATACTTAAGATTGATATATTTGAAATATAATTGATTATACTCCCTTCTAGTTTTTCTGATAGATTCATATAATAAAGTTTCGTTCATCTATATAGAACTATATATATAAAAAACATATCCTTATAACTAAACTGTACTTTATATACTAGATCAAATAATACTAAGAGAAGTTATAAAGTAGACTTGATCTACCTCTACTCTAGTACGTCAATATATCTTTTCTATAAGTATTGTAGATATAAGAAAGAATCATATTAGCTAATGAAGATAAAACATATAAAATCCCTTTAAATATATATATAGTGATTTTCTCTACCTAAAACGCATTAGACTATAAGCTTATATAAAACACTTCTTATATAATAGAGTAAAGAGTTATTATCTTTTTTTTCTTATCTTAACTATATGATACTAAGACTATACTATAGTTGTAGATTAATACTTATAAACTTAACCCTTCTTAGTATAGTATTACTATAACCTTTTACTTATGTTACTTGTACTATTACTACATTATCTATTCATTCATATAAAGGATTATTATATTATGAAAACGTCTTATATTATCCATAGAATTACGTAATAAGCCCCTTCTAATATATTGAACAGATAAGGAGTTTTATCTACCTATTAAGAGAATTAGAGCGATAGATTTTTATGAAGAATATACTACGATCTAAAGAAAGATTAATATATACTTATATATATATATATATATATAAGCTACACTAAGTTATTCTTTAGAAAGCCTTTATTAGAAATTAGAAACGGTTATAGTTAAATTTAAAAATAGTATAAAGATTATAACCTTAAATGACTATCTTTACTACTTTGAAGTTTTATTATCCGACTATATAGGATAGAAATTAATTGCCTGTTATGCAAGTAGTATAATAGCTAAGTATAATACCTCTAGACTAACAACTTTTTAGATTCAAAATATACGTAGGCCCAAAGTTTTTACATTACTTTCAGCCACGAAAGGAACTACTTCCTACATAGATCTAATCCCTATAGCTCTAGTTAAGTCTAGTATTTAAAATTACGTGTAAATAACTACTTTTTACTAGTCTTAGAAGTAGCTATTGAAATTGCTTAAAATAAATCCTAATAGAGCATTAATACTACAATTATTCTCAAACGTAAGAAGAATATAAACGGCCTTAAATACTATAAAGACCTCTTAATTAATCTTTTAAAAGACTAGATATTGACGTAAACAACTTTGAACTCGTAATACTTTAAATAAGATCGTTCTATTATACTTACTAAACTTGCTTTACGGGTTAAAGCTTAAATAATTACATTCTTAACTTACTCTACTAAGATTAAGTGTCTATAGAACTAGATAAGTTCACTTATAAAGCCTTAATAAAGCCAAAAATTAGTAGAGAATCTTAATAGTCTACTTTAGAAGAATATAGATATTAATATAGGTATTAAAGTTATTAAAACTTAATAGGGAGGTATATTAAGTGCTAAAGAACAGGGAAGTATCTTAATAAGAAATAGTAGTAGGATTGAAGACAAAGGACTTATAAGTTAATAGTTATAAGTAAGAGATTGAATTGACTTATAGAAAGAAAGAAACTAACTAAGGGATAGACTAGGGTTTATATACATAAGGTAGCAATCTAGAATAACTAGAAGATTCTATAGATTTATAATATAGAATGTTCTAGTATTCCTAGCTTAGTAATATTGGATTTCTAAGCTAGTTATTAATAATAGAGTCTAGATAGAGCTAGAAGGTGGTAGACTCTTATAGAATCTTCTAGAATCTACTAGTTCTTTCTTTCCTTACTAATAGTAGGACTTAGTAATCCTTACTATTAATAACTCTAGTACTTCTAGAATATAATAGAATTTTCTAGAATACTAGTATTTCTAACAAAAGTTATAAAAGACACTAAATTAAACCGGATTAAAGATAGGGTAGAACTAACGAGAAGGTTTTAATTGAGTCTTTAGTATAGATTATATCGAACATTTTTAAATATTACTAGATTAAAACTTAGAAATATCTCTTTACCTATATAGTATATAGAAACTAGAAGTAGATTAATAGAATATTAAATTAACCTTGATAAACACTGGTATAGATATAGAAACCTATATTTAATAGTTAACTAGATATATTAAAGACACTAACGTTTATAAGCTTAATAAAGTATCATATAATCTAATATAGTTGGTACGCTAATATTGTATTTACTTTAGAAACCTATATAATAATACATATAGCTTTATAATAATATTAAGTAATTGAGCGGCCTATAAACACCTTAAACTTAGTATACTTATTGCTAGGCGTATCGGCGATCTACCAATTTTAATCTAGTAGAAGAGATATAGGAAGTAAGTCTAAAAGTATTTCTAAATTAAAGTCTTAAAAGAATAGACCTAAGTACCGGTAGCTATTATTTAGTAGTTTAAATAACTTCTTGTTAAACTAATAAATGTATTAACTAGACTAAGAATAATACATTAAGACTATAGTAATAAGATCTAAGTCCTATTACTTCCTTAGAAGTAAAACCTAGTAAATAAACAAATAAAATCATAAAGAAATACTTACCACTTAACTGTACATAATCGAATTATAAGGTGTTTTAGTAATAGTATTAGTATAAAGCTATACCCGTATTTTCACCCATAAAGGTTATTTCCTCCTATTAAACCGTAAATCTTTCTAACTATTACTTTCTTACTAGAATTAATAGATTAATATTTTTCAATGTCTAGAAGCTTCTGTTTATATAGCTAAGCTTATTTTAAAAAATTCTATTTTATAAGGAACTTATACTTCTTCTAAATATATTCTAAAATAAGGTCTTATATATACTTAATTGGGCCTAGTTAATTAACTCTCTTATAAAAAGCTTAAGCGTCTCTTTATATTTATAAGAAGGGATACTATCTTATATTAACTAAACGTTGTCTTTTACGCCTTAATTTTTATATTAAAAAGGTTAGAAATCGGGTATAAGCGGCTTACTACGCTATTGCTTAGCTAAAACTATAACTTTAAGCGTATTACTAACTATAGTATACTAGCTAGCTTCCGTAGGTGAATATAGGTAAGTACCTATATCTTTTTAGTAACTAGGAGCCCGTTTAGCCCCTACCGTAAGACAGTAACCCGGTCGTTATCGAATAAGCCCTTATTCATCGTCATCGTTTAGTTAGCCACTACTCTATTTATAGTACCAGCCCTAGTCCTACAAATACTACAAACAAAGCACACTCAGCAATTTTTGCCGTTTATTAAAGGGTTTCGTTGCTTCTACGAGAGAGAGAAGCAAAAATCACCAACTCTCCCACTTCTGTCCACCCATTGCAACAAGCCGGTTGAAGAGCTCATCCCGCAACGGCATCGCGGTGACCTTGAAAGTCTGCCCACGCCGATCGACAATTTCCATTCCGTCGGCAATTTCACGGTCCAACACCCATCCAACGACCAACTTAGCCTTCCAGCCGAAGCCGCCAATCTTCTTGATCTCTTTGACGTCGGTCACAGCGATGCTCCACTTGGGGTCTAGCACCTCATGACGTTCCGCGCTGCCCAGCCTCTCCACGCTGCTGTCCGTGGTAAAGGACACCATGGGAATCGCTGCTGTGGGTGACGCAGAGGTGATGTATACATGGCCCTTCTTGCCGCCGTAGCGACACTTGAAGTCAACGGGGCCAGATGTCAAATCCTCGTGCGGCTTGGTTACAACGCCAAGGCGGTTCTTGGCATGCTCAGAGCCCACGCTGGCCTTGAGGCGGTCCGCGCCGAGGGAAGCCTCGACGACGGTCTTGACGCCGCCTTTGAGGAAATTGAGAACGCGCGCGCCCTTCTTGCCGTGCTTATGAGCCTTGGAGGCATCAATGTCCTCGCCTGCTGTCTGGTGCGCAACGCTGGGGTCATGCGAGACCATCGCCGCGATTTCCCCAGGCGTAGCACCCATTGGTGCGTCCATGCCGGTGGTGAGATCGTCATCCGAAATGTCTGCTACGCGGTTCTCGGGCACTTCGTCGACCCGCGGTGGGGGAGGGAGGGGAGCGTTGTGCGCTTCGCCCACTCGGAGGAGCGTTAGTGTGAGCTGGGCGTTGGTCGGGACACCTAGGAGAAGCGTGTTGCGAAGTTCCAGAAGCTTTTGCCAGTGAGGGAATGTTCGGTTGAGCCATACGATGCCGCGTCTGATGACCGGATCGCCGAAAAAACCAAAGCCGACCCCAAACGTAACGCATTTGACGAACATGTAGGATGTAACGAAGAGGCCTGACGCAATCAAGGGAACTACTAGTGCAGCGAGCCGAAGGCGGGCGGTGTCTGGCGGAAAGGGAGGAGTGGGGTCAAGTGCGTTCGCGAACCTCTCCCAAGTGTCAGCAACATCGCCGAGACCGTGCATGACAGGGCGCATCTTCGACCACATTGCCGCTTCCATCGGTACTTTGGTCTTGTCATGTTGTGATGAGGCGTTGCCCCCATTAGCATTCGTTCGGGCGTCTGAAGCTCCAAGAGCGATAGCAGCAGGGTCTGGCACCGCATCGTGAATGGCTCCAGACTCCGAGGGAGGCTCGTTCATGGGGTGTTTCCCGGTAGCACTGGCCAGGGCGATATGCGCAATGCCGTTGAAGAAATTCGCAGCCTCAAGTTCGACGGCCTCACCTCTATGATTCTCCGGTGCCCCGGTAGCGCTGTCGTGGCTTCCCAGAACACCAGCTTTTGGCTTCTGAAGACCTCCAGTATGTGTGGATATTAGTGCCAATGGTGCTGAAGGGAAGAGAATCGTCCGCGATGGTGGGTATGCTACGAGGGCGATCATGGTTCCAGCCATAAGGATGGTAAGAACGTCGAGATACCAGGCTATGAAGTATGCCTGTGCATGTTAACATTGATCCCAAATGAAGGGAGAATCGACCAACAGCACAAAAGCTTGTCGTTCGCCGAGATTCTCGCCATGATCTCAAGCGAACCAGGTGTTTGACAAAGGCGAACACACCGATGATCTGACCAAGCGTTAGCAACGAGCGAAACCAGTGCTCGGAAGTACATACCACTGTCATATACAACCGCTCAACGGTACTCCTCAGCTTGTCCGGAGAGAACTCGTCCTCATCTGCTACGTTCATGTCCAGGTTTCCAGGAGCCGTTGCTGTCATTTCCTTGACATGATACATTTGCTGTGAGGGAATGGTAAGCTCGTGATTTCTGAACGTATTTGGCAACCTCACCTTGTTAAAGCGGCGGATTAGAATCCAGAGATCCTCGTTCTGTAACCCTCCGACTAAAGGCGATGCGATAAGCTCCTTGGGCTCGTTCCATCCCAAATCTTTGATCTCTCCGTGGCTTGCTTGCTGTGACAGACCCTTGACGGGTTGATCTTCCATTGCCAGAGCGTGGCTGTCGGTTGGAGCGGCATCCATCCTGTTAGCAAGCCCGCGCTGGTATGGGCCGTCTACTATGCTGTCCACAGTGTTCGCACGCGTCGAATGGATCGAGTTGGAGGTACTTGATCCATATGTAGTACTGGAGCGGTAGGTCGCACTGGAGCCATATGTTGTATGTATTGAGTTTGGATTGAGCTGACCAAGGGGCATTGGCTGATTGGGATTGTCAGGCTCATCGTGAAGATCCCTATAGTAGATGCCTGGGGCGGACATGGCTACACGGAAATATATGTGATGTTGTCGCGTCGTCGAAGTCGCAGTGCTTCTGTCGGTTGCAAGGTTTCCCACTTCCAAGCTGGACCCTGTCCCTGGCTGGCGTCGACTGGGACGGCAGTTCCAGGGTTCCACATAAGCCAGCCACCCTCAAGCGAACATGTATCATTAAGTACTCTACATACTTGATGGCGATGGCAATCAGACGCTGGTCCAGTAACTTACTCTAGCTCCGAGTAGAGACCAACAGCCATTGACAACATCGCATTCTGACGCCGACGGAAGACGACGCTTCCTTAGGCTCATCACAAAAATCTCGCTCGGTGCGCGTACGTTAGCGCCCTGCAGAGCCATCAAGGTTGCATAAATATACGTGTGTTGCGGCCTTGCCGGTGCTCTGGGCCTCTGGCTGTTTGCTGGGTTGAGCGTAACAAACAACCTGCTTTGATAATAATCCCGTGAACTTGCTTGAGGGCTATAGTAGCCCACAGTACCGTATTATTGTGCACGCCCGCCCAGCGCACGCACTACATACAGCCCTGCATGTGACTGGCGTCGGACGAGAGCATATTATTATTATTATTATTAATTATTGCTCACAACACAACGCAACACAGCATAACACAACAACACGAACGCCAACGCCAACGCCAATACACCGGTGCGCATGCTGCGCAACTGACCAGATACCTCGAGTGTGTATTCCATGCAGTGTGCGCTAACTGTATGCACGAAGAATCTTGTTTGATCGATTGAGCATACTGTAAAATTCGATGTCCAGAGGGGCGGAACCGTGACTGTAACAGTGCAGCCGTCATGGCGTTGACGACAACCTTTGGCATGGACTGGACAAGCGCGGTGGAAACGCTATCTCCTCATGCCCGTTTTATTCGGAGCATTGACTGGGCTGCAACAGCGTTAGGTCCACCAAGAGAATGGCCTCAGCAACTTCACCAGATGCTAGACTTGATACTAGCAGATCCAACCCCATCAGCCATCATGTGGGGTGAAGATTTGACCATGATCTATAACGAAGGCTTTGTAGACTTTGCCGGATTGAAGCATCCATTGCTGATGGGAGGAAGTCCTATTGTTTCCTATGCCGAAGTTTGGGAGCCAATGTTTGCTCCAATTGTCAAGCATGGAAGGGAAACGGGGCAGGCAATACGACACAACGACGTGCCTCTATCGTTGATGCGTCACGGATACACCGAAGAGTGCTTTGTTGACTATTCGTTCGTTCCTGTACTCGGCCCAGATAAGGTGGTCATCGGCTTCTATCATACAGCCATTGAGACGACGAACCAGAATCTCTCCAAGCGAAGGATGAAGACTCTGACTGATATTGGGAACCACGCAGGTACCGCACGAAGCATGAAGGAGTACTGGGAAGCGGTGTTGAAGGGATTCGAACCCAATATTTGGGACATTCCGTACGCTATCGCTTGGGAGTTTCGAGTTGTGGGCGACGGGTCTTCCACGGCGGGCTCTGGACTCAACTCCACACATGGATCGACCCTCGAGCACGTTGATTCCGGAAGCTCTTCTGGTGCACGGCCAGCAAAGCTTTGCAGCTTGGCCGGAATCATGGGGAAAAACATAACGCAAATTCCTCTGACGTTAAACGCCTCGGATGAGGATGATTCATTTCAACAGGCTGTCAGTAAAGCCATGAGATCCGGTCAATTGGCCCTTATAAGTATTGACGCTGGAAACATGCCGAACTGGCTAGAATCTCAATCGGCGGGAAGAGCTTTCGATGAACCCTGCAAATCAGCCGTGGTGATACCTGTTCGTCTGACAAGTCGAATCGATGCTAAAGGCACGGACGTTGCGGGTTTCATGGTCCTTGGCATCAATCCTCGACGCGCATTTGATGACGACTACGAGCGATATATTCGTTTATGGAGTCGGCAAATGGACACCTCAGCTGCTTCCGTAGTCCTCTTGGAGCAGGAGGTGAACCGTCAGAGAAAACTCACCGCACAACTAACAATCTCTACGAGACATATTCAGGAGAGCGAAGCAAGATTCGCTCGCTTTGCAGAAATGTCTACGATCGGCATGTGGATTACCAACCCAGCGGGCGCCGTTGTATTCAGTAACAATGCATGGCGGGAGCAGATGAAGTTCATGGACGGAAACAGTGGCATTGAATCGTGGAAGACAGCCGTTGCAGAAGAATCCTGGAGGACCATTGATGAGTTTTGGACATCCATGAATAGAGACAAAGTCTCTTCTAACTTCGAGATCCGGATCAAAGGAGGACCCCTACCTGGCGAGCAAGCCAAAGCTGATGTATGGTTGCTCTGCTCGGTGTTTCCTGAACTCGATGCCGATGGGTGCTTAAAAGCAGTGTGGGGTGTGAATACAAACATAAGCGTATGTTATCTGCGGGAAGCTTGTAACGCGGCAGACTGATTTGCGAATAGCACCAGAAACTCGCGGAGGACCTCAAGGAGCAGAGGTTGCTTGATGTGCTCGAAGCTAAGAGACAAAGCGAGTCTTTCATTGATACAGGTATAGTCCCAATGGTCGCGTCGGTCGCTGAAGATACTTGGAGAACCGTTTATACTAATTCTATGCAGTGTCACACGAAATGCGGAACCCCTTGAGCGCGATTCTACAATGTGCCGACGGTATAGACACAGCTTTGACTGAAGCACGTGCAGCATCAAGCGGTCAAAAGTTTACACTTCTCGACAAAGAAGCCGTAGAACACACACTGGAATCAGCACAAACCATCATACTTTGCGCACAGCATCAGAAGGTCGGTTGACTAGGTAAAGAGCTACAGTTGCATACTGACACTAGTGCAGAGGATTATCAACGACATCCTGACTCTTAGTAAACTGGACGCCCGGCTGCTCGTCGTTACACCGGTAGAAACCGATCCCATTGAAACAGTCCGCCATGCTTTAAGACTTCATCAGCAAGAGTTTCAAAACGCGGACGTTGAGAATGGAATTCAGATCGAGTCTTCTTACCGCTCTTTGAGCGTGGATCGCGTTTTCCTAGATCCCTCAAGGCTGCTACAAGTGTTAATCAACCTATTGAGCAACGCTATCAAGTTCACCCAGTTCCAAGCGGAGAGACGTATCACTGTTCACCTCAGCGCTTCTGTAGCTAACTCTGTAGAGGCTCAGAGCAGCGAAAACTACTTTGACCCAAGGCATTCTGAACCCAGACTGAAGCTCGGGCCTGATTGGGGGTCTGGTGAAGTCCTGTTACTGCACTTCTCGGTGAACGACACGGGTTGTGGACTCAGTGGCCCAGA
>Ga0160427_10001579_pt1 | contig 13940 bp, 6 predicted proteins | sample SolpanmetagenomL_FD_108194 | JGI IMG/M metagenome (GOLD analysis project Ga0160427, IMG submission 108194) | Solar panel surface microbial communities from Lawrence Berkeley National Laboratory, California, USA - L | ecosystem: Engineered > Built environment > Solar panel > Unclassified ...
TCGAGGTAGCGTACTACGCTGTGGTAGGGGCCGCCTAGGGGCTGGGCCGGCGCGTCGGCGGTGGCCTCGGCGGCCGGAAACTGCTCGTGCAGGCGCCGCGCGATGGCTCGCAGGCGCACCAGGGCCACATCGGGGTTACCCAGTTCGAGTTGAATAAGCAGTTCGCCAATGTTGTGGTTCAGCAGCCACTCCAGGCCCATGTTCTGCTCCAGCCAGTGGTCGGTGCGGTCGAGGCTGATGAGCGTCTGGCTGGCCTTGGCAAACTTGCCTTCGGCGAAATAATGAAAGGTGAGCTGCAAGCGCGCCGTGAGTTGCTCGGCGGGCAGCAGCGCGGGCTTGGCTTTCAGAATATCCGCCAAAAGCCTGATGCTTTCGCCGTTGCGATTCAAAAAAGCGTAGTTGGCGGCCAGCAAAAATGTAAAGCGCGGCCCTACCTCGGCAAACTGCCGGCTGGGCGCGGCGGCCAGCACAGCCAGCCCCTGCTCGAGGTACGCTACTGACTCGGCAAAGCGCCTAGCGCGGTACAGGGCGTGGGCCAGCATATAGAGCAGCCGCAACTGGTGCCCGCGGTGGGCGGGCGCAAAGCCGTGGCGGCGCTCCATGAGGCGGTAGCAGCGCTCGATGAAGGGCGCAAAACTAACAAAGTCGCCGCGCACCAGCATGGCGTGGCGCGCAATGCTAAGCAGGCGCGTGAGCAGCGAGGGCGAGCGGGCAAAGGCTTCCTGCAAGTCGTACTCGGCCAATACGTTGCGCACCAGCTCATCTACGGGCACGGCGCCGCGGCCGTGCAGGCGGGCCTGGCGCAGACGCTGGCGAAGCAGGGCATCGGCAATGCCGGCGCGCTCCTCCTCGTCGGCCGCCTTTTTGTTGCGGTGGCGGCGCTCGATGATGGCGGCCAGCGGCTCGGCGTGGGGCGAGTGGGCGTACTGAATCTGCACGTTGTACACGGCGTTCAGGGGCTCGTACTGCTCGGTGTCGAGGGCTAGCTTTTCGGCCTTGCGCAGCATGGTCCAGGCCAGGCGCGGCACGCCGGCATCGAAGAGGTACTGGGCCAGGGTAAGGTGGCCGCGCACGGGCGTGGCGGCGGTGGCATCGTGCTGGCGCTGGCGCAAGAGCAAAAAATCGGTGAGCTGCTTGAATAACCGCTTGCGCAACGCATAGTAGGCCACCGGGTTAGGCTCTTCGGGGTAGAGCTTTTTGATGAGTATTTCCGAGTCGTACTCCTTGGGGTGCAGCAGCAAGGCGAGCAGGCGCACATCTTGGCGGCCGGCGGCGCGGCGCCGCTGCCACTGCATAAACTGGGCAAGGTCGCGGCGGTCGTCGGGGGCCAGGGTTTGGAGCGTCAGGCGCAGGTCATCCATGAAGAAGCAATTAACCTGGCCAAGATAGCCGCTGCGGCAAGCGGACGAAAACCGCTGACTTGTAATGTCAGATTAACCTAACGTAACCCATTGAATTATAGAAACATTTTTTATCCAAAAGCTTCATTACGGGGTCTGAGCTTCTAAAAAGTACCCACGGGTTATGGGGGCGGGGGCCGCTACTTTCGCCGCCACTCCCATGGTTTGCGGGGGCCTTCTTTCCACCTCCTTTTCCCGCTGCTCATGGTCGCTACTTTCTACCGCCTACTTGCCTGCGTACTGCTGCCCGCTTTAGTAGCTGGCTGTGGCCGAGCCTCCTACTCTTTCAACAACCAAGCTGCCCCGGCGCTGGTGGTGGCCCCGGCCGCTGCCACGCTTTTTGGCCCGGCACCCTCCCTGGCCGTACCGCTTGCCCTGGCTACCGTAGCCACCGCCAAGCCCGGGCGTCGCCATCGCCGACAGCAGCAGACCAAACGACGGCAGCAGGCGGCTACGCTGGTGGTGCAGCTGCCCGGCCGGCCGCCGCTGGCGAGCCGAGTAGTGGCCCGGCTGGCGGCCCGGCACTCGGCCGAGGCTACTTCAGGGGCACTTCTTCCTGACAATTTTGCCAGTGGACTAGCGGTGTTGGGTCTATTGTTAGTACTGCTGTTTGGGGCTTTGATAGCAGTTGTTGCCTACGCAATAAGCCGGGTGGCGCAGCATAACGCCAATCGGCCTGCCCAGCAGGCTACGGTACCTGCCACGCCCGCCGGGCCTTAGTACAACTCGCATCTTAGCGCCACCGTATATGTCCCACAGCCCACCCTTTCAACTTTTTCAATCATGGACGTTAACAACAACGGCGTAAACGATAATACCGAGCTGCGCGCTCGTGGTAACTGGAACGAAATCAAAGGTGCCGCCAAACAGAAGTGGGGCCAGCTCACCGACGATGATATGGCCTACGATGAGGGCAAGCAGGACGAGTTTTTTGGTAACATCCAAGCCAAAACCGGCCATGCTCTCGATGAAATCAAAGACTGGTTCTCGAAAACCTTCAGCGGCACGGAGAACGACCCGAACCGCCCTTCGAACCGCAGCAACTCCTAATTTCAGTGCGGGCTTGCCCGTTTTGGCTATATAAAAAGCCCCGCGCCTCTCCCGGCGCGGGGCTTTTTGCGTTAGTCCCAGAGGCTAGCGGCCACGCGGTAGGTATTAGCGTGGGCTTCTACGATGTCGGCAATTTTTTCGGAGTAGCCGCCGCCCATGCATACCACCACCGGCAGGCCGCGCCGGTAGCAGGCCCCCAGCACCAGCTCGTCGCGGCGGCGGCAACCCTCGCGGGTAAGGGCTAAGTGCCCGAGCTTATCGGTGGCTAGCACATCGACGCCGCTGAGGTAGAACACAAAATCGGGGCGCACCTGCTCGTCGAGCAACTGCGGCAGCACGTCGGCGAGCTGGGCCAAATAGTCAGCGTCGCCGAGGCCATCGGGCAGGGCCAGGTCGAGGTCCGAAATTTCCTTGCGCCCCGGAAAGTTGCGGGCCCCGTGCATCGAAAACGTAAATACTCGTGGCTCGTGCCGGAAAATGGCCGCCGTGCCGTTGCCCTGGTGCACATCGAGGTCGATAATAAGAATCTGGCGCACCCGGGCTGGCTCGTGGGCCAGTAGCCAGTTGGCGGCTACGGCCTGGTCGTTGAGCAGGCAAAACCCCTCGGGCCGGCCCGCAAAGGCGTGGTGCGTACCCCCGGCAATGTTTAAGGCCACGCCCCCGCTAGCCAGCACCCGCTGCGCGCAGCCAATGGTGCCCCCTAGCAGCGTCATTTCGCGCTCGGCCAGGGCGGGGCTCCACGGAAAGCCGCTGGCCCGCTCCTCTTGCCGCGTAAGCTGGCCGTGAAGCAACCGACGCACGTAATCGGCTTCGTGCGTGCGCAGTACGTCGGCCAGCGGCGGGGGCGTGGGAACAAAGAAGTCGCTGGCCGTGGTTATCCCCTCGTGCAGCAGCTGCTCGGGCAGCAGCTCATACTTGAGCATTGGAAAGCGGTGGCCCGGTGGCAGCGGTAGCAGGTAGTTAGGGGCAAACGCTATTTTCATAGAGTGCAGGCAGCGGCAATTGCCGCGATAAGAATATTCTCAGAATAAGAATAAACAAAGAAGGCACTTGTCGTAAGAGCGCACTGGCAAGTCAGATAGTGTAGCGCTTTAGTTCGTCGTTTGGTAGGCGATAGTGAACGAATAGTTAAGCAATTAGCCAAATTTTGTAATCTGCAAAGCGCTCCACTACGTACTTTTGTTTCCTCCTTTCGCGTTATTATAATTCTTCCTCTTTATTGCATCTTATTTCGTTGCTACGATGGCTTCTCCGCACATTAGCTCCTCCCGCCGCCCTGTTCCTTCCCACTCCTATCGCCGCTCTTCCTTCAACGGCGCCAAGCAGCTAGCAGCGGCCGGTGCCACCACTCGGCGCACCTTGCTACTAGTGGGGATGCTGGTAGTGGCCCTGGTAGTTACGCTGGGGGTAGTAGCCTTCCACTTGGCCGGCGGCCAGTAGCCGGCGCTACTCGTCGAGCAGACTACCAAAAATGCCCCCTAATGCGGTGCCGCTTTCCTTGCGGGCATTGCCGCCCCACGGGGCCAGGGCTTGAATGAGTTTTTTGACGGGCATGGACTGAATCCAGACGCGGCCGGTGCCGCGCAGGGTAGCCAGTAGCAGCCCTTCGCCCCCAAATATCATCGATTTGAGGCCGCCCGCCCGGGCCACGCTGAAGTCGATGCCGGGCTCGAAGGCAACCACGCAGCCAGTGTCTACGCGCAGCAACTCGTTGTTGAGCCGTTTCTCGATAATGGTGCCGCCGGCGTGCACGAAGGCTTTGCCATCGCCGGTAAGTCTTTGCAGAATAAAGCCCTCGCCCCCAAACAGGCCCGCACCCAGTTTCTGGTTGAAATGCAGGCTGATTTGGGTGCCGCGCGCTGCGGCTAGAAAGCCATCTTTTTGCACGATAAGTCCCTGAGGCAAGGTGCTCAAATCGACGGGAATGATAGTGCCCGGGTAAGGTGCCGAGAAGGCTACCCGGCTTTTGCCATAGCCGCCGCGGTGCGTAAAATGGGTCAGAAATAGGCTCTCGCCGGTAATGAGCCGGGTGCCCGCCGAAAAAAGCTTACCCAGAATACTCTGGTCGGGCGAGGAGCCGTCGCCCATCTTGGTTTCAAACGCGATGGTCTCATCCATGTACACCATGGCGCCAGCCTCAGCAATCACTGTTTCCTGGGGGTCAAGCTCTATTTCGAGCACTTGGATGTCGGAGCCGAGAATCCGGTAGTCAACGTCGTGGGAGCGCACGGGCAAAACGGGTTTGAATGAGGCGCAAATGTAGGCTGGCCCGCTGGGCAGCACTAGCGGCGGGCCAGCCTAGGGTTACTCCGGCAGTTCGCGGCGGGTTTCGGCGGCCTCATCGGCCTCGTTGCCCACGCTCTTTTTGCGCTTGGCCTCGCGGCTGGTACGCTTCATAAAATCCTCGTCGGTTTCTTCGGGCTCTTCGTCCCGGCCCTCGGCCAGGGGAAAATCCTCGGCGTCTTCGCGGGAGAGCCGGGCGGCTTCGGCGGCCGTTTTGGCTTGGGCCTCTTCGCCAAACTGGCCTTCGCGGTGCACTATCTTCTTGTCGCGCACGTGGCGGCCCAAAAACTTATTGATGTCCTCAATAGAGTAATTGGACGTGATTTCGCCGAGTGGGTTCACGCCGATTTCAAAGCCTTCCAGCTCTTTGTGCACACGAGCCTTTTTTTCTGGCTCCAGGGCCTTTTGCTTGGGTTTGGTGGGTTTCTTAGCCATGAGCGCCAGAAAAATAATAGAGGGAATTGCCTGAGAAAAAGCACGCGGACCCCCAGCAAGGGGGCGCACTCCCTAGCATACGGCGAGGCCTTGCCCTAGGGTTTAACGGGCGAGTTGGGCCACAGCAGCCGGCCCATACTGAGCTAGCTAGCCCCGACCCGTTTGGCGGCCAGTGGAGGGGCACAAATTAACCTGGGCGGTAATAGCGCAACTATTCAGCGCAACAGAATAGGACAAGCAATTAGATTATACTAAGAATAACACCAGTAATGACTACGGCGACGCACCATCCTAGTCAAAAATCAGGAATAATTTTTTATGAAATAAATACAATTTTTATGCACTGTAACTATTAATGGTTTTTTTGCATTTTTTTATTAAATAGCATGTAATAGGACGCTTAGAGGCGCATTTGTTCAGTGGGAGGAAAACTAATTTTTTATAGCCATCCAGTTGCACGAACTTTACTGCTGGGCGCGCAATGGGCCTATTGTTTCTTATTAGCCGCACAATTATCTTCTACCTTTTCCCCTAATAGTTCTTCATCATGAGAACATTCCTACTTGGATTATTAGCTGTTTTCTGGAGCGGCCTGGCAATGGGCCAAACTACGTTATATACGTTTAACGGGGGTGGCACTACGGGTAACTGGAACGATGCCAGCACCTGGACTACCGACCCCACCGGCTCGACAGCCATTAACCAGCGCGTGCCAAAGGCCAGCGACAACGTGGTGGTGACCAACAGCTTCGTAGTTACCCTCAATGCCAACGTTGCCAGCTCTATTACCGGGCTCAACGTAACGGTGCAGCGCGGGGGCTCCCTGGATTTAGGCACGTACACGCTGCCGGCCCTGAGCAGCCTGGCTGGGCAGGGTGTGCTGCGCATCGGCGCCGCGTACTTCCCCGCGGTTACGACCAACAACTTCGACGACCCGAACACCGGCACCGTGGAGTTTTACAACTGGCCCGCCGGCCCGACGAACCTGCCCAACCCGGCTACGGGGCAATATAACAACCTGCGCCTGCTCAACGGCACCACCACAGCCTACACGGTGCAGCTCGACAACAACCTGACCCTAGCCGGCAGCCTAACGCTAACGCGCACTAACAATGCGGCCCTGACCCTAAACCTGGGTGCTACGGCCAGTACCAATCGCACGCTCAACATCTTGGGCAACATCACGGTGGGCGCGGGCACTAAGCTGGGCGTATCGACCGTAGCGGGCTCGCACGTGCTTAATGTGAGCGGAAGCTTCGTCAACAATGGCACCGTGAACCTGCACAACGGCACTGCCGATGATACTCAGGTAGCCCTGCTCAATTTCACTGGCGCTACGGATACCAACTTTACTTGCAATGGCCAAACGGATTTGGACATCCTGAAGGTTGACAAAGGGGTTGATAGCCAGGTATTACTGAACGTGACGGCTGCCGTGAAACCCGGTGGGGCATCGGCTAGCTACCTCACACTGAACCACGTGGGCAACGGCCGCGTGCTGGTGCTGGTGAATGGGGTAGCCAAGTTTGGCACTAACATCTACCTGGCCAAGATTCACAACGGCACTGCGCAGAACTCCCCGGCCAGCGACCCAGCCTCGGGCTGGTGGGAGCTGGGCTCCAGCTCAACCAGCCCCACGCTGTGGGTGGCCGGGGCTACGATAATCAACGATAATGCCGTTGCCATCATTGTATACGGCACTTACCGCATCAGCGCGGGCAAGCTTTCGAGCATGACCCCCGATGCCATGGTAATGCGGGAGGATGGCCAGGTCCTGATTGAGGGCGGTACCACGTCGGTTAACAAATACCGCCCCTCGCTGACCTCGGCCAACCACCGGGGGTCTTTCATTATAACGGGCGGCACGTTCGAGAGCTTGGGCACGGTACCGTTTACGGTTAATGACCAGTTTGCCCGCTTCTCGGTGCCCTACCTGACGCAGGCGTTTCGGATGACGGGCGGCACGATACGGGTGCAAAACCCTAATACCAACGGGGTCGACGGCTTATTCCACATCGGGGTAAACTCGAACAACGCCATTGTTTCGGGCGGTAACATTGAAATACTGCTCCCCAACTCGGACGTGAACGGGAAGATTTTGACCACGGCCCCACTCTGGAACCTGACGATTAAAAAGCTGACGGCAGGTGGTGCCAGCAAGGCAATTCTGGCCAGCGTGGGCGTACAGTCCAGTTTTACGGCTAACGCCACCACGGCCATTCAGCCCATTACCGTTCTCAACAACTTTACGCTCGATAACACCAACGCCACGACGTTTGACGCGGGCAACCAGAACGTAACCATCCAGGGCACGCTCACTATTGGCTCGGGCTGCACCTACCTGCCCGGCACCAACACCACGACCTTCAGCGGGGGCCAAAACCAGACGCTCGTCAACAACGGCACTATCGGCGCCACGGCCAACTCGAGCATTTTCAACAACTGGACCATTAATAAGTCGGCGGGCACGCTGCTGCTCGGCGGCTCGGTTACGACGTACACCATGCCCGCGGGCACCACGCTGGCCATCCTAAGCGGTGTGCTCAACGACAACAACAAGAAGATAAACGTAGCCGGCAACCTCTACAACTCGGCCTCGCACACCAGCGGCGGCGTGGGCAACGGCGGCATTACGCTGAATGGCACCGCCCTGCAAACCATCGATGGCGACGGCACGGGCGTATTCGGCAACCTGAACATTAACAACGGTACGACGCCGGTGGCCGTGCAGCTCACGGCGAACGCGAGCGTCGCCAATACTCTCACGTTCTTTAAGGACGGCGTACTGGCCATTGGCACCAACCGCTTGTTTATCAGCAATGTATCTTCTAATGCCGTGCAAACGCTAGGCACTGGCTTTTCGAAGACGTGCATGATTCAAACGGCGGGCAACCAGAGCGATTTGGGCGTGCAAAAGTCGTTTGCGGCCAACAACAGCTCGTTTATCTTCCCAGTGGGCGTGGGCACCAAGTACATGCCAGCCAACATCAGCCTCAGCTTGGCCGATGCCAACTTCAAGTACGGGCAGGTGAGCGTGAGCCCCACGGGCACGCGCAACCCGTTTGCGGGCGCCAACTCGCTGCCCTACTACTGGAAGGTGCGCAGCAGCGGCTTCGGCACTATTCCGGCCAGCAGCATCACGCTCGCCTTCACGATGACGAATGCGGACGTGGTGGGCAATTATGACAACTATATTCCGGGTCGCTACGCGCCCACGGCCTGGGCCACCAGCGTGTCGAACCGTATTCAGGGCGTATCGACCAACCCCACGTCGAGCATTCAGTTTCAGAATAGCGACCAGTTTGAGGGCGAGTACACGGCCGGCGAGTCGGGCGCGTTTGGCCCCATCACCTCGTACTACAGCGCCGTGGACGGTGGCAACTGGGAAACGCCCGGCACCTGGCGCACGGGCAGCCCCACCGGCGCCACGCCCACGGTGAAGCCGGCGGCCAACAACCCGGTCTTCATCGGCTCGAACAACACGGTGAATGTAACGGCCAACGGCGCTACCTCGGGCTCGCTCGAAATTGCCGTCGGCTCGACCCTGAACCTGAACGCTACTACTGGCCACAACTTCGGCGCCCTGCCCGACTCCAAGGTGGGCGGCTCGGGCACGCTGCGCATCACGGCCACGCCGGCGCGGGTAGGCACGAGCACGCCGGCCGTGTACGCCGCTACGCCGGTATTTCCGGGCGGCGACTTCGGCTCGTTCATTCAGGCCGGAGGCGGCACGGTAGAGTACTACGGTAGTTCGAACGGCAGCAACGGTGCCTACACCATGGCCGTGCCGACCTCGTCGCCCACGCTCAGCCTGGCCACTTACGAAAACCTGGTGCTGAACCCCTTCCCGAATTCGGATGTAACGCTGCCTAACCTCAACCTGCGCGTGTACACGAACCTGGGTGTGGGCAGCACGTCGGCCTTCACTGGCAACGCTAACTTCAGCGGCACTACCTCGGGCAACGTGCAAACCGGCGCGATAAACGTGCAATACGGCAAGCTGCGCTTTGCCAACGGCACGGCTCGCACCCTAGCCGTGGACAACAACGTGCAGGTAGGCACCAACGGCACCTTCGACACCAGCGGCGCGGGCGCCGCCGTGGCCAACACCGCAACGGTGGGCGGCTCGGTGGTCAACAACGGCACGCTGGACTTCAACGTCAGCAGCAAAACGGCTAGCCTCACCTTCACAGGCAGCGCCAATGCCACGCTCACCAGCGGCGGCACCGTTACCGACCTCTACACCCTGACCCTGAACAAGGGTACGGGCCGCGCGGCCCAGCTGAGCCTCGATGGCAGCGGCCTGCTCACCACCCCCACCAACGGCTGGCTGACGCTCACCAACGGCACGCTGCGCTACGCCAAGCCCGCCAATGGCAATGCGGCTAGCAACCTGCTCACGATTCATGATGCGGCTTCGCCCTACCTTATTACCGACAATGCCGGTCTGACGGTGGATGCCCCCAACGGCACCGTGACAGTAGCGACCAATACCACGGCCTATAAGGATGCCAACACCCCCTACTCGGCCAACGCCGACCTGAAGCTGGCGGGGCAACTGAGCGTGCTGCAAGGCCGATTGAACGTAGGAGCAGCGGCTGGCCTCGGCAACGACGTGGAGTATGCCAGCGCCGGCGCGCCGGGCATTGCTATCACGGGCGGCAACTTGTACGTGAACGGCCAGGTGCGGCGCACCGTGGCTAACCTCGACGGCGCGCTACGTTTCGACCAGAGCGGCGGCACCATCGACATCGACGGCCAGGGCGCCACGGCGGCCCAGAGCAACGAGCGCGGCCTGTTTGAGGTGCAGGGCAAGGGCAGCATCTTCCGCATGAGCGCGGGCACCCTGAACCTGCACCGCTCGAACCAGAAAAGCCCCATCCTGACGGCCGACCTGTACCTGGCCCCCGACTCGACGGTGGTAACCGGCGGCCTAGTGGCGCTGGGCAACACCGCCGCCGGCGTGGGCAACGTGACCATCAGCGTGAACTCGACGGTGCCCCTGTATGACCTGCAAGTGGTGTCCGGAGCTAATAACACCAACACCAACACGGGTTTGCTCACGGGCGTAATTCCGCTGACGCTGAAAGGCTCGCTCACGATTGGCAACGACTTTTCGGCCTTCAATGCCAACAGCCTGGGGCTGAACATCGCCCAGAACCTCGTCAACAACAACACCTCGGCCGACCCGGGCCTGACCACCGGCGGCTTCATTCCGATGACGGCCACGCAGCTCACGACCTTTACGGGGGGCGTGGCTAGCCAGGTGCTCACCGGCACAGCCAGTAACCTGACCACCTTCGGCAGCCTCACCCTGAACACGCCGCAAACCAACGGCACGCTGACCCTGGCCGGCAACGCCCAGGTGGCGGGCACGCTGACCCTGACCAAGGGCACGCTCAACGACAACGACCGCACCATTACGGCGCTGGGCGACGTGCTGAATTCGGCGGTGCACACCAGCGGCACGGGCAAGCTGGTGCTGGGCGGCACGGTGAACCAGAACATCGGCGGCAATGGCCAAGGTATTTTTGGCAACGTGACGCTCAACAACGCGGCCGGCGCCACCACCACGGCCAACCAGCAGATTACGAAAGTGCTGACCCTGAGCAACGGCGTATTCACCATCAGCTCGAACCTGCTGTGGCTGAGCAACACGGCCGCCAACGCCGTAGCGGGCTACGACGCCACGCACTTCATCCGCACCAACGGCATTGTGGCCGACCTGGGCCTGCGCAAGAGCTACCCCAGCGGCGCGTCCAACTTTACCTTCCCGGTGGGCGCGGCGGCCAAGTACACGCCCGTGACCATGAACGTGACGGCCAACTCGACGGCGGGCTACCTCACGGTGCAGCCCATCGACCTGGCGCACCCCTCGACCACCGGCAGCGGGACTAATAAAATCTCGTTCTACTGGAAGGTGAGCAGCACTATCGGCTCGCCCACCGTTACGCAGTCGTTCACCTACGGCGCCAACGACGTGGCCGGCAATGAGGGCTCGTACCGGCTGGGCCGCTTCTACAACGGCGCCTGGACGCCGCTGGGCGGCCTGGCCAGCTCGCCGGCGGCCAGCAGCACTAACCACACCCTCACCAACCCTGGCTTTACGGATACGGCGAACAAGACCATCGATGGCGACTACACGGGCGGCGATGCCACCGAGTTTCAGGCCGTACCTACGTTCTACAGCCGCGCCAGCTCGGCGGGCCAGCCCGGGGGCTCGCCCTGGACCAGCGCCGCCAGCTGGACCAACAACTCGGATGGCAGCGACCCACTGCCTACGTTCAACGCCACGCCTAGCCTGGCCAACCCGGTAGTTATCAGCGCGGGCCACCTCATCACGACCACGGTCGGCAGCCTCGGCGCCGCCAACCTGCTGCTGAACGGCACCCTGGACCTGGGCGCCTACGCCGCCAACAACTTCAATACCGTGAAGGGCACCGGCACCGTGCGCATTGGTTCGGCCTTGTTTCCGGCCGGCAACTACGCGGCGTTTGTGGCCCCCGGCGGCGGTGGGGTAGAGTACACCGGCGACGTGCAGCTGCCCGCCCGCGACACCTACAACAACCTGACCTTCTCGGGCGGCAACGGCAAGCGCCTGAGCAACCTCGACCTGACCATCAACGGCAGCCTGACCCTGGCCCCGAACACAACCGTGGACAACCCCACGAGCCAGAGCCTTACCCTAACCTCGGCCACGAGCGGGGCTACGCTCAACGGCACGTTTAACCTCAACGACGGCAACCTGAGCACGGGCGCCTTCCTCACCAACGGCGGCACCCTGAACCTGGGCGCCGGCCTCGTGAGCGTGGGCACCGACCTGGCCAATGCCAGCGGCGGCACGCTCAACAACGGCACCGGCAACGTGGCGGTGAGCGGCGCCTTCAGCAACGCGGGTACCTACAACGCCAACAAGGGCGCGGGCACCCTCACGGTGGGCACCACCTTCACCAACAGCAATACCTACAATGCTGGGGCGGGCAAGCTCACGGTGAATAGCGACTTCAGCAACGCGGGCACGTTTACGGCCGCCGCCGGCGGGGCTATGGTGAACGGCAACTTCGTGAACGGGGGCACTTACCAGCAAGGCGCGGCCAACATCCTGCGCCTGGCGGGCAACTATACCAACAGCGGCATGTTCTCAAACAACGGCAGCACGCTGTCGGTGTACGGTAATTTTACCAACAGCGGCACGTTCTCCAACACCATCACCACGGGCACCAACACGGCCGATGCCAGCGGGCTGGTGCAGTTTATTACGGACGCCAACCGCCTCTTCAGCGGCAGCGCCACGTTCTTCGATGTGCAGAAAGTGAGCACGGCCAACCTGCTCTTCAGCGCGGGTTCGGCCATGACGGTGAACGACGTGCTAACCATGCGCGGCGGCCTCATCGTGACGGGCGCGGCCACCGGCAACGGCACCAACACCGACGCCACCAACACGCTCACGCTCACCAACGCCGCTACCCAACCCATTGTGGGGGCGAGCACCAGCTCGTACGTAGCCGGCCGCCTGGCCATGCTGCTGCCCGATGCGGCGGCCAACGGCCGGGTATTTCCGGTGGGCCTGGGCGGGCGCTACCGCCCCGTTACGGTTACGCCGCAGGCGGCTTCTAGCAGCGCCCAGGTGCTGGTCGAAATCTTCAACAGCGCCCCGACTTCTAACCTCGAATCGACGCTGTCCAACATCTCGGCCAACCGCTACTACCGCATTCAGTTGCAGTCGGGCACGCTTAACCAGCCCACGGTGCAGCTGAGCTTCAACACCGACACGCAGGACGAGGAAGTGCACGTGCCCGGCAACCTGCGCGTGGCCCGCGCCACCAGCAAGGCGGGCCAGTGGGCCTCGACCGGCGGCGGCGGCGTGTTCTCGCCCGACGACCCGCGTGGCTACACCAACTCGGGTGCCACCACGATTAACGACGTTTCGCTGTTTGCCCTCGCCTCGACCAACAAGGTGCAGAACCCCCTCACGGGCACGGCCCCGCTGCCGGTGGTGCTGCTGAGCTTCTCGGCCAGCCGCCAGGGCTCGGCGGTGCGCGTAGCCTGGGCCACGGCTTCGGAGCAGAACAGCGCGTACTTCTTGGTGCAGCGCTCGGCCGATGGCCGCACGTTTGAGACGGTGGAGAAAGTGGCCGCGCTGGGCACCAGCTTCAGCCGCCACGACTACGGCACCCTTGATGCCACGCCCCGGCCGGGCCTCAGCTACTACCGCCTGCGCCAGGTAGACCAGGACGGCACCGGCACCTACTCGGCAGTGGTAGCCGTGCGCTTCGACGGGCAGGCCGCCACCGTGGCTCCGACCCTCGCGGCCTATCCCAACCCCACGGCGGGCCAGCGCGTGCAGCTGCTCACCACCGGGCTAGCCACCACCGGCGGCACGGTGCAGCTGCTCGACAACGTGGGCCGCGTGGTGCTGACGCAGGTAATAGCCGCCGGCGCAGTAGAAACCACCCTGGAGCCAGCCCGCCCGCTGGCCAGCGGCCTCTACATCGCCACCTGGCAAACGGCCGACGGCCTCAAGCTGACTACCAAGGTGGTGGTGAACTAAGCCCCGCTGCTTACCTCAGAAAAAGCCCCGGCCGCCGCGCGCAGCCGGGGCTTTTTTGGGCCCTGGCCAGCTTGGGCCAGTGGCCGGCGGCTGGCCAGGGCACCGCCGTACCGGGCACAGCAAAGCAGCACTCCCGCGGCGCCAAACGTAGCGGCGGCTCCCAGAGCACTGCTTCGGCCAGCGCATAACCTGCTGGGTGGGCTGGCTATTTTACTCGGGCA
>Ga0160427_10001580_pt1 | contig 13940 bp, 11 predicted proteins | sample SolpanmetagenomL_FD_108194 | JGI IMG/M metagenome (GOLD analysis project Ga0160427, IMG submission 108194) | Solar panel surface microbial communities from Lawrence Berkeley National Laboratory, California, USA - L | ecosystem: Engineered > Built environment > Solar panel > Unclassified ...
AGGCCGGAACGATTTTCTTGGTGCAGTCCCACGACGCTAGCCGGGCCATCACCAGCGGAGCCACCTACGACTATGCGGATGGCTCGATCACCTGTATCGGCTCGGTGGACGGCAACCGGACTCCAGCCAACAGCAACGGCGGCGGCCTGCCTGCCATCGGATTCAGCAACGATCTGCCGCAGCTCAAGCAGGTGCTGGGACCACTTGACCCGGCTGACCTCCCAGCCAACATTGCAGGGTTGCCTGCGAGACTCACGGCGGCTGAAGCGCAGATTGCTGGTTCGATTGTTCGTTTGAGTGATATTAAACCCGTTTCCCATGACTTTTTCACTATTGGCGCAACCCACAGTAACGGGGCTTATGGGCAGGGCGAATCAAGTACCTATAAAGCCAATCAGAATATCAGTTTCAAGATCATTTATTTACCTTCGGCTACCGTTCAGTCTACGCCCGGCATCCCGCCACAAACACGGATTGTCGTGAAAGACATGAACGGAAACGTCCTGGGTGACGCGACAATGGGGGCAATTGACAGCATTAGCGGATTGACGCCAGTTGAGTTTGCTTCGGCGATTTCTATTGCTTCGGGGCAGTCATTCCAAACGTTCTTGTATGGTGGCTATGCCAGCAACGGCTACACGGGCTTTTATCCGCTGTGCAATGACAATCCTCCGTACAACACCCCCTGCCCCGATGGTGCGATCACGCGGGTCAATGGGTATAACTGGGCTTTTAACTTCTCAAGTGGCCCGACACAACCCAAGCAAGTCATTGGGCCGCTCGATCCCGCCGACTTCCCGGTGGCCGCAGATGACGCCTCTTTGCCTCTCAGCGGCACGGCGCTGGTGGCTGGCGTCCTCAAGCACAAGGATGCTCAGGGGAACGTGACAGTTGTTGGCGGCGGCGGCGGCGGCAGTAGCCCCCTGGTCGGCACCAGCGCGCAGCGTCCGGTGGGCGCGGCGGACGGCACCCAGTTTGCCGACAAGACCCTGAGAAAGACCTTAACCGCCTTCGATGGGGGCCACTGGTTTGATGCTTCCGGTCAGGGGGTGTCGAGCCTCCCCGGTGTTTCGGTGGCGTACAGCGAGCTGCATTTCGCAGAGGGCAGCGGCGTGACGACCTATGACGAGATCGTTGGCCTGCGCAACATCACTGGCGGCACCTGGGTCACGGGCGGTCTGAAACTGGGTCTGGATGAATACGTGACGCTAGGCAATTACAACCTGGGCGGCAACACCCACCCCTTCACCATCCTGGCAGTTGTGCGGCGTGATCAGCTCAACACGGCGGCGGCGTCGGTGATCATCGGTGGGCCGCCGACAGGCATGGCTTTACGGTTCAATACGGCCCACCGGCTGGAGCTTATGTACTCACAGAGCGCCAGCCTGGGCACCGGTTCTGCCACCTACACCAGCACGTCGGACTGGGTCTTTGTCGCGCTGAGCTACGACCCCATCGGCTCGGCCAAGTTTTACAACTCGGCAGGACAGGACGGAGGCGATGCGGGAACCGCGAACTTCACCCCAGGCGTTTACTACGCCGGGGCGTGCAAGAACAACACCAACGGCGATCTGGTCGAGCTCCTCTACGGGTCGCTCGCGCACCTGAGCCTGACCAACGGCACCATGACGGCGGGTCAGGTTGCTGCGGCCTACGTCTACCTGCGCGACAAGCTGCTGGCCGACCGGGGCATCACCGTCGTCTGAACACCGGGTCATGCAACCACGCGCCCCCACCTGTTTCCGGGTGGGGGCGCGTTCTTGTGGTGCAGGCTCAGTTCGGCGGCGTGATGGTCGTCCAGTTGACGTTATCGAGCGAGAGCTGGATCGGGAAGGTGCTGTTGGTCGTCAGCCCGGCCTGCTCACCGCTCCCGGCAGGCGTGCCCTCGCGCACGAACACGAACGCGAACGCGGTTTGGCCTGCGTGTGTGCCGGAAGGCCACACCTGGCGCACGTAGAGGCGCTGATCACGCGGCGCGTTCTTGGTGAGGAAGTAGCCTTTGTAGCCTTCGGGTGTGCGGCCCGCGACGATGCCCCACGCCTGCCCCGGCGCAAGCGTCGTGACCTTGTTGGTCATGTGGCCGCTGATGCTGAGGTAATCGAAGGTATCCAGGCCGGTGGGCGTGTCGGTGTTGGACACCACGATACTCAGGGTGGACGCCGCTTCGGGCGTGTTGCCGTTGTTGGTGGCCAGCTTCAAGGTGTAGGTGCCCGGCGCGAGGGCCGCGTCCACACTGATTTCCAGCAGCTGCTCGGTGTATCCAGCCACCGGCTCACCGATCCAGACTGAGTAGGCCGCCACGCCGGAGTAGTAGCGCTCAAGGTTCGTCACGCTGCGGACGTTGATGCCGTCGGGGATGCTGTCAAAGAACAGCGTCAGGCCGCCGTTACCGCCGATGGTGCCGCCGACCTTGAGCGGCACGCTGCCGGTGGTGCCGGGGCGCAGGGTGATGCTGCTGGGCTGCGGGCCGAACGTCCACGTCGGCGGCGTGGTGTAGTCGAACAGGGTGCCCGTGCGCATCTCGCCCGTGTCGCTGACCACCACGTTGCAGGTCACGGCGTTGGCCGGATTGTCCACCGCGCGCAGGGTGATGGGGTAGGTGCCCGGCGCAACGCTGCTGGCCACCTGCACGCTGAACAAGGTGCCCTGATTGCGCCTGGCCACGTTGCTGACGCTGCGGAAGTTGGAAAATCCGCCCGGCAGCGCGCCCACCTGAAACTGCACCGGGGCCGGGTCGCCGTTGCCGTCCGCATTGACGCTGCCCTCGAACAGATAACCGGGCTTGACACTCTGAGACAGCTGCGGGTCAACAATGAGCGTGAGCTGACCGGGGCCGGGGCGGCTGCTGAGGTTGCCCGCAGGCGGGGTGGGCGGGGTGGGCGCTGCGCCGCCCGTGACATTCACGGTGATGATCAGCGGCGCGCTGGGCAGCGGGTTGCCGGACAGCACCACGCTGCGCGTGCCGTTGGCGGCGTTGGCCGCTGCCGCGACGACGAGCTGCGCGGTGAGGTTGCCGGTGCCGCTCATGCTGGGCGGCGTGAGGGTCACGGTCAGGTCAGCGGCCTGGGACGCGGTGAGGGTGGTCGCGGCGCTGTAGCCGCCCACTTTCGAGATGGGGATGGAAAGCGTTTTGCTCTGGCCTACTTGAATGTCCATGTCGGCTCCTTGGTGCAGGTGGATCAGATTTCGGTGGGCGGGCCGTAGCTCCAGGCGGGCGGCGTTCCGGCGTTGATGCCCACGCCGGTTTCCAGCGCCGTGATGCGGCCCAGGGCGCTGGCCAGCTGCGTTTCGAGCGTTGACACGCGGTCGGTGAGTCCGGCGATGGCCCGCGCGTTCGCGCCGTCGTTGGTCAGCAGTTGCAGCCAGAAGACGTTAAAGATGCTGTAGAGGCCGGGGGTTCCGGTCGTCATGGCGGGGAGGTTGAGGTTCAGGGTTCCAGCGGGATTTGCAGTAATGGTGGCCATGGCTTAGACCTCGGGCAGCAGATTGACGGTGATCACGACTTCCACGTTGGCGCTGATCACCTGGGGCGGCATGGTGGCGTGCAGGAGGGTCAGGCCGTCGGGGGTGCTCAGGGAGAACTCGTCGAAGGTCAGCGGCGTGCTGCCTGCCACGACGTTGAGCGTCACCTGCACGGTTTGGCCGCTGCGGGTCAGGGCCGGAATGATGACCGGATCTTGCAGCGGGCTGTAGAGCGCTTCGGTGGGGGGCTTCACGCTGCCGTCAGCGGCGGTGTACGCGCCGTTGCCGAGCTGCGCACCGGCCACGCTGAGCGGGCCGGACGGTTCGCCGGTCATGAACTGGGCCAGTCGGGTGCGGTAAGCGGACGTGGTGGCGTATTGCATGAAAGCAGTGTGACCGTGCGGGCGGGGGGGCTTTAGCGCCGGTCGCCGTCGAGGATCTGCTGACCGTCCAGCGTCCACGTGCCGTCGAGGTACAGGCCCGGTGCGGCGCGCGTGAGCGGCAGCGAGACGGTGATGCTCCACTGGCGGCGCACGTCCACGCGCGGCGGGGTCATCACGGCGGCGCTCAATTCGATCATCAGCGCCACGCGCGCGCGCACCCCGGCAGCCACATAGCGGCGCAGCGTGGCCAGGGCGGCAGTCAGGCCGGTGGCGGGCGTGGCGCGGTAGAGCGCCAGCACTTCGCCGGGGAAGATGTAGCTGCCCCGGAAGGTGCCGCCGTTCAGGAGCTTGCTGCCGTCGAGCGTCCATGAGCCGTCGAGGAACAGCGCCTGCTCACCAACGTACTGGGTGGCGTTGTCGATGACCTCCGCGCCGTAGTGCCCGGCCAGGTCGAGCATGGTTTTCAGGCCGCGCAAACTGGATTTGTTCAGGGTCAGCACGCTCTTGGCGCGGCGCGCGAGGTCGGCGTCGGTGTCGCCGTAGCGCCGGGTCACGCCGAAATACTGCGCCAAGGGGTCCAAGTACCACGTTGGCGCGGCGTCCAGGCTCAGCGCGGTCCCGGCAGTATCCACGCCGATGCTCAGGGCGCGCGCGAACGCGCCCAGCAGCGCTTTCAAGGTGGGCTGCGCCGGGTCAAGGTAGGTGGGCAGTGGCCAGGCGCTGATCGGCGTGCCGGATGCGCTGGGGTCGGTCAGGAAGCTGACGTGTACCAGCAGGTTGCCGCCTTCCAGGCCGCCCGCGTCGGTGGCCGTCACGCGGTTGGGTGTGCCCAGCACGTCCGAGTGCAGCAGGCCGCTGGCCTTGGCCGTGACCGGCAAGCTCAATGTCTGCCCGCCTTCGAGCGTGACATTGAGCTGCACGGCGTCGAGGCTGAGGGTGCGGTAGCTGTAGTAGGTGCCCTGCGCAGTCACGAGGGCAGATACCTCGCCCGTGGGCGGCTCGGCGTCCACCAGCACCAGGCGGGTGAAGGTTTCGCGGGTGCCGTCTTTGTAGATCAGCGTGGCCACCACGCGGCTGTACTTGCCTGCGGGCAGCGCGGCGCGCAGATCCGTCAGTGAGAGCGAAAGATTGAGCACCTGCACCGTGGCCACAAACCGCCAGGCCGCGCGCGGCGCGGGCGGGACCGGCACCGCCTGGGGCGTGGTGTAAAGGCCGTTGCCCAGGGGGGTGAAGAAGCGCGCATCGAGCTTTGCGGATTGGTCCGGCAGGCGCGCGGCGCTCAGGTGGGCATTCACCTGCGGCAAGCCCAGCCCCATCACACCCAGGAACCGGGCGTCTGAGACGCTGAGGGCCGGGCCACTGCCCAGCTTGAGGGTGCTGAGCGCGGCGGGTATCAGCGCGCCCTCACCGGCCCGCACCTGCACGCCGATGACCGGCTTTCGCGGCGTGATGGCCCAGGGCAAGCGGATTAGCGTGCCCATCCCTGCCCCCCAAGCGGCAAGGTGCTCAGCGGCGTGTCCTGCTGCTCGGTCAGATCCAGCGCGCCCAGCTCCAGCTGCTCACCGGGGCTGATCCGCACGTCGCTGGTCGGGGTGAGGATCGTCACTTCCAGAATGTCCGGGTGCGCGGTGCTCAGGGCCGCAATCAGGTTCTCAATGCTGACCTTCTGTCCCATGTCGAGCGCGGCGAAGTACGCTTCCACGGCGGCGCGGGCGCTGGCCAGCGTGCCCAGCTGGCGCACCGTGAGCACGGCCCGCACGTTGATCGGCTGGCCTGTGACCTCGCTCAGCGTCGGCAGGCAGCCGCCTGAGCGGTGGGTGTCGATCTCCACTTTGAGCGCGCTCAGCAGATCCGCGCCCACGCCGCCGCGCTTGTAGACCCGCACCGTGAAGTGTCCGGGGTCGATGGCGGGGTCGGTGTTGGCGTCACTCAGCCGCGCGGTGTTGAGGCGCTGCCCCTGATACTCGGTGCCCAGCACCACCACGCGCAACGCGGCGAGGTTCGAGCGGTCCAGGGACGCGAGGTACGCCTGAAAGCGGTCGGCCTGGTCGCTCGGTTCTTCGGCGTCACGTCCACCGGCAAAGCTGGCCGGGTTGAGAACCGACTGCACCCCGAGAATGCCGCTGCCCAGCCGCGTGATGCTGCCTGCGGCGGCGTTGGTGCGGCTGCCGGTCGCCTGGGCCTGCGCGGGCGCGTCCACGCTGAGGCTGCCCACGCTGATCACGGCGTCTGCGGTGGTGACGTACAGCGCTTCACCCTCGCCGTAGACCTCCGTGCCGGTCGGTACGAGGACCGGGGCAGCGGCAGGCGGGCCGCAGAAAAAGCGCAGCACGCCTGCTGCCGACGTGGCGGGCAGGCGGGCGTGCGCAAAGGCTTGGTAGATGGCTTCCGGCGTGGCGTCGAGGATGCTGCGCTCCTGACGGTAGCCCAGGTCTTCGACTTGAAAGGCCACGGCTTCGAGCAGGCTGCGCAGAACGGAACCGGGCACGAGGTCCGGCGTGTCGGGCAACTCGGCCATCAGGTGCCGCGCCATCTCGCTGAGCGCTTGATTGAACGTCTTGGGCTGCATCCTGGCAGTGTCGTCAGGGCTGCGGGGGGGAGATAAACTGCGGCCATGACGATCGGTGCGGCGCTGACAGAAGAAACGGCGCAGGAAGTAAAGGCGGTCCTTCGGGAATACAAGGGTCACGTTGTTTCCCAGTCCATGTTCGTTGAAATCGAGCAGCGGCTCAGCGTGTTGATTAACCGCCTTTGCCGCCTGGATCTCGGACCCGGCGAGTACATTCAGCCGCGCGTGACACGAACCAGCGAGAACGATCTGAGGGTCAGTTGGGAACTACACGAACGTTAGAGCGTCACTCCAAAACTAAACGGCGTGCCGGGGGGAATCGGCTCCACGTCGCATCGGAGGCTCAGCACGTCGCTGGCGTACTCGGCCTGCACGCTGCACGACTGCACGCGCGGGTCGGCCAGGATGGCGCGCCGCGCGTCATGCACCGCCAGCTCCAGCAGCGGATCGTCGGCCACCATGCCCACGTGCAGGCGCAGCAGTGAGCCGTACTCCGGGTGAAACGGGTGGGCACCGACGAGCACCCGCAACCTGCGGTCGAGCGCGGCCTTGAGATTCGGCAGGCCCACGGTGGTACTGAGCTGCCGGTAAGCCAGGGTCAGGTCTTTGCCGGTGAGCAACAAGTCGCGTTTGTAGGTCCGCGCTTCGAGTTCGGCAGTGTCGGTGGGCGGGGCACTCAGCGCCCCCAGGGGATAGAGGATGGTGTCACCGGGCGCGAGGACGCCGGGGGCGCTGGTGGGCGCGAAATACGGCGGGTTGAGGCGGTTGAGGGTGATCAGCTCCCGCCAGCGCTCGGCAGACCCGAGCAGGCGGTTTGAGAGGGTGATGATGTTGTCGCCGTTCTGAACGACGCTGCGCGCCACGGTCATGCGCCCACGCCCTTGCCCAGCGCTTGCAGCGCGCGGTACGTCAGATCCGAGGCGGCTTGCCGCGCCGCGCCGGGCAGGAACTTCGAGAGGTCGAGCGGCCCGCCGCTGAGGCGCTGCTCAAGAGCGGGCGTGGCCAGGTTCAGGGCGTACTGCGCCGCGCCCGTGAGGGCCGGGCTACCCGTGAGACGGCCCAGCGTTTGACTGGCCAGCGGCTTGATCAGGTCGCGCCCCACGTCGAGCGGCCCGCCGCTGATGATCTGCCCCATGAGCGGCAAGGCCAGGTTCAGCGCGAACCGGGCTGCCGGGTTCAGGGCGGGGTTGGCCAGCAAGCTGCCCAGCGCGGTGGTGGCCGCCTGGCCCAGCAGGGTGCGCGCCGTGGCCAGCGGTGAGGCGTCTTGCACGGCGGTCGCGGCGCTGTAGGCCCGCAGCAGGGCGTCGGCGGCAGCACCGAAGGTCGGGTTGCCGCTCAGGGCCGTGACCAGGCCGGGTTGCATCAGCGCCTCGGCGACCGGCGTGCCGCGCTCGATGGCGCTCAGGACGTTGCCCGAAGTGGTGGCCAGCGCGCCCACCACTTCGGCGGCGCGGGTGAGGGTGGGGTCGGTCTGCGCGAGGGTGGCCAGGCTGCTGGCCGCACCGCTGAGCAGCGCCTGACCGGCTCCCAGGGCGCTGGTGGCCTGCGCGGCGTCTTGCACGGCGGCGCTGAGTTCCAGTGCGGCGGCCTTGGCCTGCTGCTGCTCGGCACTCAGCGGCAGGCCCGGCGCGGCGGTGAGGGGCTGAGCGGCGCTGGGCGCGGCGGCCTGGGGCGTGTCTTCGTGGCTGATCTGGCTGCGCAAATCGTTGCTGTCCATCATTTCCTCGTGTACGGGCAGCCCGGTGTGGACGGCCCGCCGATCTTGCAGCCCGGATTGAGCGGGCAGGCGGCGTGCGGGGCGTTCATGGCAGCGGGCAGGGGGTCGGGGATGGTGGGCGGGTTGGTGGCCAGCTTGAGGCCGGTCAGGGTCAGGCTGTAGGTTTCCCGCAGCGGGCTGGACTGGTCTTCTGAGCCGTAGGGCACGTTGTCGGGTTTGACGATCCAGTGCTCGGCGCGGTAGAGGTCATGCCATTCGAGCTGCGGCAGTGGGCGGCGCTGGCGGCCTGCTTGCGCGACGGCCAGCGCGAAGCCGCGCACCACGTTCTCTAAGCCGCGCTGCGCCTGGCGTCCGTCCAGCCCTTTGCCGTTCAGGTGGCCGCCCTGCTCTCCGAAGGTGCCGCTGATCTGAATGATGGGCGGCGAGACGCCCTGCTGATCCACGGCAACTTCGTCGATGCCCACCGGGTAGGCTTGCGCGCGGGTGGGCGCTTGGTAGCGCACCTGCTGGGGGTGCAGGGCGAACACAAAGAGGCCGCCACGCATCTCTGAGACGCCTGGCAGGTTGTGGGGCGCGTTCTTGAGCAGCACCCTGAGCAGGTACAGCCGCTTGTGGCGCTGGGCGAGGGTGGCAGAGCTGGGTGTGGCCATAGGTGCAGTGTCCACGCGGCGGCGGGGGGCTTAGGTCGCGTTGACTTTGCTGCTGCCGCCCGTGATGGTGCCGGGGCCGAATGTGGTCATGATGGTGTCGCCCAGGCGCGCGACCGGCAGCCCACCGGGGCCGCCCAGGTTCACGCTGCCGCCCGCGCCGGGAATGACGTTCACGTTCCCCAGGGCGTCCAGCTCGATGCGGCTGCCCGACGCCGTGATCAGCGTGAGCGGCTTGGGCGTCTTGGATACCGGGTCAAGGCCCGCCGTCACCGTCACGCTGCCATCACTGCTCAGCACCGCGCTGCTGCCGGTCAGGGTGCGCAGCGTGGCGGCCTGCGGCAAGTGGGTGTCAGGATCTCGACCGGCGCTCACGCTGACCTGGCCGTGCTCACTCACCTGCACCAGCGCACGGGTGCCGCGCTGCTCGATGGTGATTTCCCCTTCGGGCGTGACTTCGATCAGCGGTTGCGTCTTGGGGGCGGCGTGCTCGAAGACGAAGTGCGCCGGGGTGAGCGCGGGCGGCGTGTACGGCACGCGCTTGGTTTCGCGGCTCTCGGCGTCGGTCCACTCGTTGACCAGGCGCGGGGTGCGCTGGTGCGGGTCGCCCGCGTGGGTGCGCCGGATCAGGGAGCCGTCGGCGTAGAGCGTTTCCTGATTGCCGTTTGCCCAGTTCAGGCGCTGGGTGCCGTCGCGGGCGTAGTCGGCGCTCAGTTCGGGGTCGTCTTCGTGCAGCTCCACGGGGAGGCTGTGCCAGCTGTGGTCGATCAAGTTGGCAAACCACACGCCGCTGCGCACGTCGTCTTGGTAGAACGCCACCATGCCCCAGTCGCCGCGCTTGGGCAGCCTGAATGTGCCGGTGCGCGCCGACGCGCCGATGGGCGCAGCCACCCGGACCCGCACGCCGTTGACGTTTTGCAGGCCCGGAAACGACACGCTCAGGGTGCCTTGCTTGGGGTAGACCGCTTCCACCTGCGCCACGGCCAGCGGCGGGACACCTGCGTTCATCAGCTGACTTCCCTCAGCGGCACGTTGATCTGCCCCTCGTAGCCGTACTCGGCATTGTAGATATACGCTTCGAGCGCGCGCTGCGACTGGGTGTAGCCGTGCTGGGCGTGCCAGTAGTCCGTCGCGGTGATCGACGGCAAGTAGCGCACGCGCACGCCGTTGACCTCCGTGCCGCGCAAGATCTTGTCTCTCAGGGCGTCCTTGCCGGACAGCAGATCGTAGAGCTTGGCGATGTGGTAGTGCCCCAGGAGCCATTCGCGCTGCTGGGTCTTGGCCCACAAGGCGGGTTCCTCGGCGGCCATCAGCAGGCCCAGCTGATCGGGTTTGATCTTGTCGCCGTGGGTGAGTCCGAGCAGATTGACGCCGTGCTGGCGGTAGCTGCGCGCGGTGGCCGGTGCGGTGACGGTGACGTGCGGGTGCCCGTCGTAAATCGCGGCCATCATGTCGGCAATCGTGAGGTCCGTCTCGCGTCCGTGGTTGCCGGGAACGGCGTGAATGTCCACCGGAGCCAGCTGCAAGCACGCATCGACGAGGCGGCGCTGCAACCGGGTGGCAAATCTTCGCATCTGCCGGTAGGTCTGCGAGGTCTGCTGCGGCGTGCCGCCCGACGTGGTGCCCTGGGTGTTCTCGACGTGCGCCAGGTCGTGCCCCACCGGCAGCACAATGCGCTCGATGCCGCTGCGGGCGGCTTTCTCCAGGGCGCGGGTGATCACCTTGATGGCCAGCGCTTCGGCTTCCTCGGCGCTCCACGTCATGCCGACTTCTTCAAGCACCGCCACCTTGGCCGGGTGAAGGTCATGCAGGCCCAGGTACAGCAGGTTGCCTTCACCTGCCGGGCGGGCCACCACCGGGCTGACGCGCGGCGCGCGGGCGGCAGCGGCCCGAATGTCGCTCAGCACGTCGTCGCGCAACGCCAGCATGCGCGCGGCGTCCTCGCGGCGCTTGAGCCAGATCTTGACGCTGTAGAGCTGCTGCACGAACATGCCGCCCTTGTCCTCGGCGCTGCCGGTCACGACACCTGCGGCGTAGGTCAGCTGCGAGGCGGCGTTCTTGCGCGACGACTGGTAGGCGTTCACCGTGGCCTGGGTGACTTCCCACAGGTTCAGATCCACGCCGCTGCGGGTCAGCAGCTCATCGACGTTGGTGATCAGCGTGCCGTCCACTTCGAGGGTGGCGTCGTCTTGGCGCTCGGTGTGGGTAAAGCGCTCGGTAGGCGCAGGTGCAGGTGCAGGAGTGGCGGCGGGTGCGGGCACGCCTGCGCCTGCCAGGGGTCGGCCCGGTTTGCCGACGACGTTGAGCATGGCCAGCAGGGTGCGCGCGCCGTGGTCGGTCAGGCCGGTGAGCGCCATGACGGCGTGGCGGCCCAGTCGTCCGTCGCAGATGGTGGGGCCGTGTTGGGCGGCGAGAGCAGCAAGGTCAGGCTTCATTGCTCAGCAGTGTGAGGATCAGCGCGGCATGGTCAGGTGCCGGGCTTGTGGAACGGCACCACCTGTTCCCAGGACGTTTGCGCGAGGGTCAAGCCCTGCGCGAAGTACGCCGGATCGAGGTAGGCACTTTCCGGCAGGCAGCGCTCCAAGGTGACGGTGGTGCCGCCGCCCGTGCTGGTCACGTGGCTGTGATTGCGGGCCGTGATGTAGCCCTGCCAGATGCTGCCCTCGGCCTCGTCGGACTGAATCATGCGGAATCTCAGCCGCTCCCCTTTCTGGATGTGCGGCGAAAACGGCAAGCTGACCGAACCGGACGACATGTCTTCTTGCCGGTTCCACTGACCGGCCAAGCGCCAGGTCAGCAGCTTGGACTGGGTGATGAAGTCGTTCTTGGGGCCGTCGTTGAGCAGCAGATTGGTCTTGATCTGCATGGGGCGGTACGAAAATCGGCTGACGTTCTCGACGTTGACCAGGCTGGACGCAAACGCGTAGCCCAGCTGATCATTCATCAGCTCGAACCCCGGCATGGCCAGGAAGAAGTTGCGCACGTTGCTGAGGGTGCGGCCAAACTGGTGCGTGCCGGTGGTGCGGCCTTTGCCGGTCACGTCGTGCATCGGCAAGGCTTCCCAGGCCCGCAGATCCGCCGCGCCGCCGCCGATCGGCAGGTGCGGGAACGGCGCGGGGCGCAGCACGATGCACGGCACCGCGCCGTTGTCGGTCTGGGTGGGGTCGGTGCTGGCAATCACGCCGGGCGCGGCGGCGGCGTGGGCAAAGCCGCTGCTGGCGTCGGGATAGCCCGGCGCGCGCATCTGGACGAAGAACTCATGGAAGGGTGACTCGGCGTAGTTGCTGAGAATGCCCCAGTGGCTGCCCTCGGCAATTTGCAGGTTGTACGCGAACGGAATGTTGGCGTTGATGCAGCTCAGGCGGTAACTCATGCGCTCTTTGAGGCTCTTGCCGTCGCGGTTCCAGCTGCTGAAATTGAAGGCCACTTTGTTCAGGTAGGTGGCGAATACCTTGTCGATGTGGCCGCTAATGTCGTCTTGCATCAGCACACCCCTGGCTTGCAGCGCGCCGATCTGGGTGCCGTAGAACATCCACCACGCCACGGTGTCGGTGGTGAGAAGCGACTGTAGCCCCTGCGCGCTGATCTGGGTGGTGAAGGTGTAGCCGCTCTCGGTCAGCGACTCAGCCACCTGCACGTCCGTAATGATCGCGTCACTCAGCGCGTAAGGATCGCCGCTCACGCCGTCCCAGCAGTACCCTGCCGTGCGGATCAAATCGCCCACGCTCAGGATCTCGCGCAGCGGTCTGCGGTAGTCGCCCGCGTCGAAGCGTCCGCTCATGGTGAGGCTGATCTGCTGCACGTCGCTGAGACTGTCCGAGTCCTGATACTGCAAGAGGCGCAGATCCTTGGCGCTGGCCCAGTCGTCGGCGTGCAGGCTGCTGACGATGCCGACCCACACGTGCGAGTGCATCTGGGTCATCTCAGCCCCCGGTGGTTTTTCACGTCGCGGCTGATGATCTGGGCCGCTTGCTGCTGGAATCCCTGATACGCGGCCTGCACCTGCGCCTGCGCGTCACTGGTCAGCGTGACATTGAGCTGCAAGGTGCCGCCCAGGTTCACGCTCATCTCGCCGCCGTGCGCCTGGCCCTGGTTGAGCTGTTCGAGCAGGCCACGGTGCTTGGCCGTGGCGCGCGCGTTGACCACGAACTCCTGCCCGTGAACCACGCCCGCTTCACGGTCGGTCGCCACGTCGCCCGTGTAGCCACCCGACGAGAAGCCCTTGGTAAAGACCGTCTTGGGGTCCACCGGCTGATTCTTGGCGTTCCTGACCTCGACGTGAACGTGTGAGCCGCCGTCCACGTGGCCGTGAACGTTGCCGGTGTGGCCCTGGTAGCCGATGATCGTGTCCGGGCTGACCGGCTGACCGTTGCGCAGCGCGCCGAACTTTTGCAGGTGCGCGAGGATCACTTTCCAGTCGTTTTTCATGGTGATGGTGGCGTAGTTGCCGTAGTCGCTGGCCTGGCCGAGCTGCACCGTGCCGCTGACGCCTGCCCGGACAGGTGCGCCTTCCTTCATCACAATGTCGTCGCCCGTGTGGCCTGCCTGGCCGTAGCCGTAGGTCTTGTTGTTCTTGTTGGCCCCGAATCCCTGGGTCCGCGTGAACTTCTGCCCGCCGACCAGGGCTTGCAGGCTGCCGGTCACGTCGCTGGCGCTGGTGCTGCCGGTGGGCGCGGCGCGGGCGGCGGTCGGCGGCGCAGACACGGGCAGGGTCTTGACGTTGGCCGCTTCCAGAAACGGATTGCGGGCGTGCTTCGAGACGGCGGCGTACTGCTGCATGTCGCTGATGTTGTCCGGCCCGCCGTCGTCACTCAGCGCCGAAACGCTGCGCGGCTTGCCGGTCGCATCGAGCATCGGCGCGAGGCTGGAGCCGCCGTTGCGGTGCCACAGCATGCCCACCATGCCCGCAACCACGCTGTCATTCACCGGCATGTCGGCCTTGAAGTACGCGCCGCGCACCTTGGCGTCGAGCTGCGAGAGCGCGTTCACGCCCATCTTGCTGACTTCATCGGGGTTGCTCTGCATCCACGTGCGCGCCTGGTCGATGGTGCTGACCGTGCTGCCGTCGGCGTTCTTGGCCTCGTAGCCCAGGTACTGCTTATCCCAGCCACCTTTCCCGACAATGTGATTGGCCTGAATCCCGAACACGCCCTGAGCGTTGC
>Ga0160427_10001581_pt1 | contig 13940 bp, 16 predicted proteins | sample SolpanmetagenomL_FD_108194 | JGI IMG/M metagenome (GOLD analysis project Ga0160427, IMG submission 108194) | Solar panel surface microbial communities from Lawrence Berkeley National Laboratory, California, USA - L | ecosystem: Engineered > Built environment > Solar panel > Unclassified ...
AAGGTTGAATATAAAATTATAGATAGTTATAAGTTATATCGTTTTAAAGCCTATTTCTCGCTGATTCTAAATATATAAGTTTTATCTATTTATACTAAAAATTGAGAGTGTAATATGCAAATCTGTTATATCGCGATTTTAGTGTGTTAAGCGGATATCCGGACAAACTTTTTTGACCCGAGGAGTAGGGTGTGTATAACATCCATGGTCGAATATGAACATAGGGTAAACACGTTGCAAAAGGAGGCAGAGTGTGCCCGCTTATGTTGGTTATAATAGTGATTCGTCGCACGCTAAACAAAACTTCTTACATGCGGTAGCATTACATGAGAAGAATAGCGAGTTCTTCGATCTTTCTCGCGGCGCCAGTACAATTACTCGACAATTTCATCCTTTGCAGCAGCGAACTGGGTCTCTGTGACTTCAGCTCCCATCGCGGCGGTTGAGCTGACACCACCGGTGACCATCTTCAGTAGCTCGTCGGCATAGTTGGCCCCAGACCACTTTTGATGCGTAAGTACCTAGAGCGCTCATGTGTTAGTCACCGGTTTGAGGACGAGAGACAGGTTGTGGCAAACGTACGTCCACCTTGGTTGCTTCTTCAGGCTCCTGAATCATTGATGCGTAAGCCCTCATACCGTCCTTGGCATAAGCCTTGCTGAAGCTGTCGGCCATCAGGGCAGCTTGGTGAAGGCCAGCAAGAGTGATGAACTGCGAGGGTGTTAGCAGCGAGCTGTGGGAAAGACCGTGGTAAGTTAAACTTGCCTGCCAGCAGTATCCAAGTTTGGCAAGACGCTCAATGTAGGATCCCTGTTCTTCTTTGGACATGGCCCTCCCCCAGTGGAATGAAGGCGAGAGATTGTAGCTCAATTTCTACACAAAAGACGTTAGGAAGGTGTTGAGGACATATGGAGGAGAGATAGTGAAAAGTGACATACCTGCTCGGGCCACACAGCGTGAACACCATCGGCAAACTCCTTTGCCTGCTTGTAGTCTGGCAATTTGCTCTCCATCCAGATCATGTCCGCATACGGCGCATACGCAACAGCGCGGTTAATGGCACATCCAGTACCGCCTTGGTACCTGTAGAAACCCTCTCTCGTGCGCGGTGAGTCCCAATCAAAGTGCACATCAACACCGGTCAATCCCTTTGCGATAGCACGAGCCTCAGCATTACTTTTGCCTTGACTTTGCTTGCGGAACTGCTCAATAAGCTCGGTTTTGTTCACATGAACACCAGCGTTGATCGTGTCCTCAACGGCGGCACCGAAGAGTTTCAAACCGGCCTGCGAGTTCCATTGATCTTCAATTGCTTGCAACTCCGCGCCGTATTTGCCTGCTTGCTCAGCAGCGAGCATCAAATCGGAGAGGGGCTGCAGGGCGGGGTTCGTAGCGCCCAAAATGAAGGCGTGGTCACGAGGATCGATGGTAGAAGTGATTAGGGTTGCGGCTTCAGAATCCGTACGCGCGACAGCGAGAAGATCAACCCCTAGGTGTATTAGTTAGCGGGCGTTCCGCCAAGTTGTCGACACGAGAGGAAATGGGTCAGTAGCATACCCATGATATCAGCCTGTGCACGAATGGCCACGAGACGGTTGATATGCTCGCTAATAGGAACAAGGACCTTGCCTGCCATGTGCCCGCATTTCTTTGTGCCCGGGGCTTGGTCCTCAATGTGCACGCCAGCAGCTCCCTTTTCGACGAACAATTTTGTCAGTTTCATTACAGCAGTCAATCCACCGTGACCAGTGTCGGCGTCGGCAATGATAGGGCGGAGGTAGTCGACATTGGCAATCTTCGCACGGTCGGCAACCGGGGTGGAGAGACGCTCCTCGCGCTGTTTGCGGTTGTGAAACAGCTGTGCCATCCAAAGATGGTTGACCTTGTTTGGAACGGTGGTCTGGATTGTTAGTGTGAATTGCTTAAGAGCTGACAAGGAGGTGACGAACGTAGGGGTAGTCAGCAAGATCCGGACCGGGTTCGTCAGAGGCAGACGCCGTGGAGGACGACTGCCATCCAGAAACGTAAACTGTGTCGAGGTACTTCGCCATTTGTGTGACCATGACAGGGTCTAGACATCCATACGTGAAACTTGCTTCACCTTTCTAAATCGCAGCGTCAGTCTCAGATCCATGTGCATTCCATTCCTCGATCTCTCACCTTGAAGCGGTCCTCGACGATGTTCCAGAGCTTCTTGCTCATCTCGTTGTTTGCATAGGTCATCTTGATGCTTCCACGCTTTTGTACAATCTGCTCTGCGGTGAAGGGCCTCTTAGTGAACCTCCACCTGCTGTCCGTCCACCATTGCTTGACGGCAGCCACCTCCTCCTGGTAGCGTTGCTCCTCTTGTTGGATGGAAGACATATCGATGGCTGTTGACGTGGGATGGGTGTCGGGGAGTACAGAGAAGGATGGTAGGAAGAGAGAAACACTAGAGGGAGAACAGCATCATCCTCTAGAGAAGACGACATGTCCTCGTGATCGGGCATTATCGGTTAGCTGGCAGACTCTCGGGCCAAAGGCTATGACAGACCGTCAAGGTGCTTTCCATGTGTGCGTAGAAGCGCATGTGTCTCGGAGAGGCGTTGATGGACCTCGGCACAGGTCGGGGTGGCCCTGATGAGTAAGCACTAGGAAATGCGGGCATCAGGATGACATCAGAAAGTCAGGTTTTGTAATTTGTAATGAACTGCATTTGTCTTCGCGCCCGTTATAACTATCCAACGCTGTCTGGGGTATCTTGAAAAGCCAAAAAAAAACAAAACAAACGGAAAAGATCTCTTGCCTGCCTGCAGTAGAGTGGAGCGTCGTGTGCATGACCGCAGCAGAAATGCGCTGACTTTCTAAGGCTTCAGCGTGAACTCATGTCCATCATACTTGATTTCCACTCGCGCGCACTGCATCTATGCAGAGCCTTGGGCTTGACAGCTCCGTCTACCCATTCCTCGAGTCCAGTCTGCTGAACCTTCATGGCGGCCTGCATGTCTGAGCAAGCCGCTTCGAGGGGTCGCGCCGACATGGCCATCGCACGTCTCTGAAAGGCATTCTGCGCGTAGCCATAGGGACTCTGACCTATAACCATGTATATTATGGACACGCCCAACGCGTATACATCGCTTGCCAAAGTCGTCCAGTTGTCCGGCGCCGATAGTGAGAACAGCTCGGGTGCCATGAAGTCATACGTCCCTGCCGATTCGGATGGAGGACAGTCGAAGCTGTTACCCCGCGCTGCAGAGAAGTCACAGTACATTGGCTGGAACCGAGCACCCTGAAGCTGTATTCCAAGACCTGAGCCTTGCTCGATAGGACGGAGGAGGATGTTGGAGGGTTTAATGTCCCCGTGGATTATGTCGTGACAGTGTATATAGTCGAGCCCCGCGACGCAAGCCGAGGCAATCGGTTGGAGCTGTACGAGAAGCTCTTGCGTAAAATCATGACCGTTGAAAAAGTGTGCGAAATCCTCCAGCGTCAAGGAGATGAAGTCCATCACAAGGCCGTTGTGTTGTGTCGAGAAGCCATGGAAGGTAACCACATATTCTGCTGCTTCAGGATCGGCCATGAGAAAGGACAAAACTCGGGACTCCTTGAGGGCAACATCAGTAGCTATCCTCCCTTTGACTGCTTTGACTGCGAGGAGTTTGCTTCGAGACATTCGTCGCTTGGAGAGATCTTCGGATTTGGATACGCAGGTCGCCCCCCAAACCGTGCTCCATTGGCCTTCGCCGATACGGTCCTCAAGGCGTAGCTCAGCGGTCCGATCTTCGGGTTGGAAGTATATAATATCCGCCTGGTCTGGTCTTGCTGTCCCCGGGCACTTTCGCGGAGCGACTTGCGAGTCAAAAGCAGCCAACCGAGGGAAAGTGGGACATGGAGACGTAGGCGTATCAGGTGGTGTGTATAGGTATGTGTTGTTCTCGAGGTTCGGCGGAGACAACGCGGATCTTGAGCTTATGTTTGCGAAAGCGGGCTTGGGCGAGGTAGGGGGGGTGGGTTCCCAGAGCCGTAGAGGGGAGGGTCTTTTAGGCGAGACTGGGGTTGACGCGAAGTATATAGACTGCGAACTTGGAGAAGAGGATGGCGTGGAAGGTGCGGAGGAGGAACATACGGCCGTCATGGCGTATTGTTTTGCGCGTAGCAATGGTGCTGATAGCGATATATTTATTGATGCGGGAAGTGCTGCGAAAACTCCAGCCAAATATCCTGCTAAGCGTCGCCGGGGTGTGAGAGAGGGGATTAGCGCAGTGAAATGGAGTAGAGTGAAGTGAAGCGAAGTGAAGTGAGGAGAAATGAAGTGAGGAGAAGTGAAGAGCGGAGCAGTGAAGAGCAGAGAGTGACGAGCTTATGCGACGGCAAAAGTCGTGGTCGGCGATGATGTGCGATCGGCGGCGGCGGCGGCGGGAGGATCACGAGAAAAGGAACAGAGATGGGACGACGCGAGGTTGGCTGACAAGTCGACGACTGGAGTTTGCGCCGCCTCGAGATACAGCAGCTACTCTCTCTATCATTGTTCTCTTCTTATACATCAAGCTGTGTGGTGTTGACGATAATGCTTCCGAATAATACAGACGACGAATACAAACCAAGTCGTTACAATAATACCACCCATGGCTGCCCTCGCCCGGGCATTTTCCCACGCTTGCAAAAGCCTCGGACCAAGTGTCACAAACATGGAAGTCGACCACTCACTGTACAAAGTGCGGAATGCAGATCGACAGGTGCAGAACAGAGGTGTTTCCAGTCCGCGGAGGATGATGATATTGGTGACCTTTCGGCAACGCCAGCTGATCTTCGACTGCTTAAGGCATTCACAAACTCCAAGCGTGACCATGTCCAGTTCGTTCTGCGGTCTTCATACAACCTCGAGATGAACGCTCCAGTCCCACGGTCATCTGAGACATTCTCTACGCTTATCCCACGGCTGTAGTCAAGCCTTCCTCTACCGCCCTTCGAGCCCAGGAGCGTCTCGTGGGAAATGTTCCTAAACTCCTGACCCGCAGTTTCTATCGTGGTAACAACGTACTCGTCTCATCCACGCCCGAGTCCCCGTACACACTTGAGATTCCCTAAGTTCTTCCGGCGCCGACATCCCATTTCCAGTCGACACCTAACGAAGAACGGAGCATTTCCTGACCACAACTTGACTCACGCAGCTAGTGTCAGTGTAGACCGTATCCTCATCGTACATTCAAATCGAGTCGACTGTCCGCCATTGATGCATCATTTTTTCGCACAGAATTGTATGGAAGCTGTAGCTCATTATGGTTCTTGATCTTCGGTAGAAGTGCTATGTGCCTTTGGCAATTCCCCAGACATGGATGACGCTCACACAAAGTATGCGAAACAAAACGCTCATCACGTTCGAGGTGTGAAGCATGTCAAATACTTTCGTCAAGGTCCATTTCAGAAGGAAGAATCTTATCAAGAAGTCGACGCTCGTTGGTAGGAAAGTCAGACCCCAACACCATCGCTGTGCGATGAAGAGCTCAGTGGCCGTGCGCCTGTACTGTGCTGCATCTTTGCAATACCGAATTACAAATGCATCCAAGGCGGAGAATGTCTTCGCTCCAAAGTCATTCTGCTGACTTGCGCCCTCATGCGCTTTGGGATAAGCCACTGCCGTCGGGGGACATCTGAGTCTCCTCAAGAGCTGCCATCGAATGACATCACTCCAAGTAAGAAAGCTTTCACTTAAGGCGAGTTCGGAAATGCACTTCGTTTCAGATGCATATAAAGCGGTCAGTAGCCTTGCGTTGACAACCAAGATGGTTCGGTTCTTCATCTCGGCGCTTGAAAACTCCCGATCTAAAGCCTCGGCTGCGCCATCGTAGTGAATAAAGCGGCTGTAAAAAGCCGGTGATGAGATGCTGACTTCGAGGACATCTTTTAGCGGTCCGTGTAATCCTTCGTGTGCGGAGTCCAATCGACACGAAGATGTTATGCCAGGAGCTGCATTATATGCCACACTCAAGGGCACTGCAGAACATTCCACTAGATGGGTCAAATATTGCCGGAAATATGATTCAAGAATTCTGCGTATGGTTAGTGCCCAATCTGAGGAATTCTGGTCAAAGCCGGCGTACCGTTCAGCTGCTGTGGGGGTCCGGGCGATGCTGCCTTGAGCAACCTCGGGACGGTACCATATCTGGAGCTTATGCTTGAAAAACAGCTTCCATGCCTCCTTTAATATTCTCGGAGACGTGAGGAACCCAACCCAACCCCAGCGAACGATAAATTTCAAGACAGCTCCTACGCCTAAAGCAGTAGGATCGATACTGTCACCATCTGAGAAAACACGTGCAACCAGCTTTGGGTGCCCTCCGGACGAGACCAACGTTATGTTGTTAGATATGAAAATATCCTCTTCTGTACCAACGGGCCGTGGATCTTGTGCAACTAATGCGTAAGAGCCGTCCCTCGAGTTGAAAGGTGAAACATGGAAGTCTTTCGTCCAGACATCAGAGAACTTTGCCCGGGGCTTTTCTCGACCTTGTTTCGGAGGGGTTTCCTCGCTGCATTCTTTGCCGTTGATCACTCCGTTCTTACTCTCCTGTGGCTCGCTGGACTGTTCCCTATCTGCTTTGAGTAGGTACATGCGTCTTTCATCAAAAGTGTTATTAACCTCAAGAATCATCGCTCGCAGTTCTAGTTGTGCAGTATATAGGTACCAGAAGGAGACCGGGTTGAAGCTGTAACCCAAAAATGACGGAGCTGTCACTAGATATGCGTAGGGTACACTTTCATCGGGGAATCCCTGAGAAGTAAGCATTGTATGTAAGAGCTCAATCGTCGACTGACACACCTGTGACTTCAGATAAAGTTCAAGCTTGCTCCTCAAATCATGACCTGGACCATCACGCTGAAGATAGTCATCGGCACTCACATGGAGCCAAGCTCTGCCAGATGCGCCGGTAGATAGTACACCACCGGCATTCCCATTCCATCCCACAGGGATACCGACGTATAGGTACGAATAAGAGAAAGAGTGTTTTTTGGGGAAGAAGCGAGAATGGGTTGTTTTGCATTGAAGGATCATAGGCTTCATAGGGAGAGTACCTTCTTCCGCTCCGACATGCAGACCATGCTGTCCACGATGATAAACCTGTCGGCCACTAAAAAAAAGTGGGACAAACCAGAGCGTCACAAGACTAGCAAGGTGCAAGCAATACAAAGACGTTGGCTGATTTGGAGCGCCGCTCCATACTAACCATGTCTCAAGGATTGCAAGAAGCACCAGGTCGGAGAGGGCAGCAGGGTCGCCGAGTGTTTTCCTGACGTACCATATTACTGTCCACAGGATGTAACACGCAGCGAACCTCGTCAATGTGGCGGAGAAGTCTGGCGACGGCACTACCATGACCTTTGTACTATGTGTAACAAGAGCATGTGAGTCAGTTCCGTACAGTAGACGTGTCGCACGCTCACAGACAGTGTCCAAAATCGCGGAACACAAACCGACAGTAGATCCGCTTTACTTCTGCACAATAAACAACGGTTGTTATATACGTTTCCATCATTATTGCTCTCTCGCATCGAATAAGACCAGAGGTTCAGACATATCCCAGGCCTTCACTGACTGTGCAATGGAAGGTGCTCTACGCACGATTTTATCATAGATTGAGCTTAACTGCTTAAGGAACAAACGCCCCAAAGGGATGGCAACCATCAAAGTGCACTACTATAACGACACGTTTACGGATTGGCATGGCCAAATGACACTCCTCCGTGCTACAGCAGTCGACGTTGATGCTTTCCACGACAAGATCATGCGTTAGTGCTGCCATCGGCTCAAGACGTCTTCGCTGTTTCTGTATTCGAAACGCAGCACATGCCTAAGTTACACTAAGGTCGCTAGCACATGCGGGCTCGGACACAGTTGTTGATATACCAAGGCGAGCACCTCGGATTTTCTGGGATGCCCACGTGGAGATGGTGCTTGATATGGTATCGCTCTGTGAATTATACTACCGTGAAGAACGCGCAACCGTGGTCAATCGGATGGTAACATGACTTATGAGTCGTCGGTCAATACCATTCCTAGATGGACTCAGTTCCCCTCTTTTCCCTCTTCTTCTTCGCCGCTGCTATCGCTCATGTCGTCACCATCGTCGTCGTCGTCCCAACCAAATATCTTTCGTTGGCCAGTCTCGGAGGGTGGTGTGGTAGCTTTGGAGCTTGATCCTTCCTCTTCCTCACTCTCACTATCACTTCCTGAGTCTCCGTCATTGGTTGCGATGTTCCCGTCATTTTCAGCCGCTTGTCGCTTCATCGCCGCTATCACCGCATCCCTCATTTTTGTTTCAGCTTCCTCTTTCTCCTCTGCCCATTTGCCATCAACGCGTGCACTCGCACCTGCAACTATGCCACTCTTGATATCTTCCTGGCGCCGTTCAGATGCCTCAACGACTTGTTCCCATCGTTTTCGACGCTCTTCCTTCTCACGACGATCCATTTCCGGCTTCACAGCTAGATATTCGGCCAGCGATTTGGCCTCTGCCACTGTGCGCAAGCGACGACCATCGAGATTCCGACTTGACCCGTTGTTCTCGCCCTGGGATCGTTTCTTCTTCGATGACATGCGTCCTCCAGCTGCGCGCAACTGTGAACCGAACCCACCCTTTCCACCGCAGAGTGGAGCGGAGAGACGAAGAGGAAGAATGGTTGAAGCATTCTCTGTGGAAAGAAGCGAAGTAAGTGTTGCCGACGATGCAAGAGATATTTGTTTGTTCGACGTTGTGGTCAGAATAAGTCGCGAGCTGAGAGTGCGGGGAAGACGATCAGAAATGGCCGAAGTAAGGTCGCATACGGTTGCTGAAGAAGAGAGAGGGATACAAAGAGTAGTAGGCAGACCGAGACCGGGGAAGGAGGAGAGCAGAACGTTGATGGTAGGGAATGTCATGGCGGCGCGTTGTAGGACGGTTGGAATACCCTGGCTCGACAGCTATGAGGATATAAGTCTACCTGATCTCTGCTACACAATGGAAAGGTAATGGTGTTGGTGACGAAGGGTAGGCAATTAGACCAGACACAGTCAAGTGGCGGGTCGCGCTCTCACGCGCGCTTCCAGCCCTAATAAGCGCGACGGTCCGCCAATCCCTTTCCGGACTAGCGTGGCCGTCTCGCACACTCGCATGTGCGCCGCTGCAAATAAACTTGTTCGTCCACGACTTTGAATCTCCAACTTCACACGCCAACCACCGCAAAGATGTAAGTGTGGCTTTTAAGCTCACGTCTCATAAATCTACCCCAAGAAGAATACTGCATGCTCGAAAGGGTTGAAACTCCCGCGCATACAGTCCTGCGCGAGCTAGCACGCTCATTCGGACGCAACTTCATCAATGTTCTTCCGGAAACCGGGACTGACCAAACTCGCCAGGCTTATCCCCAAGGCCGATCGCAAGAAAATCCACGAATACCTCTTCCGTGAGGGTGTCCTTGTTGCCAAGAAGGACTACGAGACCACTCACGCCGAGCTTGGCCTTAAGAACCTCTTCGTGAGTAGCTTTTGCGAAATGGCAACAGTTCCGAAGTTCTGACAATATGTCCTCCAGGTCGTCAAGGCGTGCCAATCCCTCACCTCCCGCGGCTACCTCAAGACCCAATTCTCTTGGCAATGGTATTACTATACTCTGACCCCCGAGGGGTTGGACTTCCTCCGCGAGTGGCTTCATCTGCCCGCCGAGATCGTTCCCGCGACCCACATCAAGCAGCAACGCACTCACGCTCCTCCTCGTGGTATGGGTGGTGATGGCGAACGCCGTGGAGAGCGTCGTGGTCCTCCTCGTGGCGACCGTGGTGAGCGCGAGGGTGGTTACCGCAGGCGTGAACAGGGCGAGGGCAAGGAGGGCGGTGCCGCTCCCGGCGAGTTCGCTCCTCAGTTCCGTGGTGGATTCGGTCGTGGTCGTGGTGCCGCTGCCCCAGCCTCTTAGGTGTGGGTGTTGAAAAGCATTGTCACATACAACTCTTACATGAATGGGTCAGATCGTAGCGCGTCTGGCCGAGTGATAGCAAACGCCGGGGATAGGAACGTCGTAGGAGGCAGATGACACTGCAAATTTCCAGACTTGTAGAGCTTCAGCATTCCCAAATCGACTTCATGACGTGCACATCGCTTTGAAATGTTGAGAGCTCCTTGCGTACGTTCACTGTTACGCATTCAACCTCTCACATTCCTGCCTACATACAACCCGAGTTCCTGAAACGGGAGCGCGTGCGAAACGATCTCGCACCATGCGTCGCACGTGACAACATATATCTTACCTCAGCAGTCGAACGGAATCATCACAACACGTCTTTACCTACCCTACCTAAACGCAGCAAGACGTTTAAAGATGCATCGAGACGCTGATTCGTGAACCACATTGTGGGCATCCGCAAATTTGTTGGATTTCCCACTGTTGGTCATGGTGCCTGCCTCCTGTAGCAGATCGAGCGTCACCGTCGTTTCGCAAGAGCCGGGAAGACCATGCACCGGAAAAATGATCGGGAAGTGCGAAGACGTAAAGACTATCATAGCGTAAGAGGAAAGGTGATCCTCCCTGCATGTAGCCGGGCGCAATGCGCGTCTCTTGAAAGGCGAATATATGTAGCATACCAAACTGGGGCATGTTTGCTTGTGCGTATTCAACCCCTCTTGGCTCATTGCTTTCACTTCCTTTTCACCTACGTTCTTTCGCAAGCTTTAATACACTCCCTACTCCTTTAATATCACAACCTGCCATCGCTTACCGCCATGCCAGCCTTCACTTGGGAAGAGAGCTACTACGGCACTCTTGGAGTGGGTCTCAATGCCTCAATCCACGAAATCCGTGAGGCACGTCGTGGTATCAGAAAGATCTGCCCGGAGAAGGAAGCTCGCTCTGAGGAGGATGCCATATTCTTTCGTCAAGTCAAGACATCGTCCAAATGTCTCTTGAACAAACAACGTCGCGAGATCTACGACTATAGCTGCAACAACAACGGAACAGAACTGCAAATGAAGTGGCAGCGCAAAGCCGACAAATCAAAGAGGAGGCGCGAACAGTCCGAGGAAAGGCTAAAGGAATTGCAGAAGGTCAACCCTCTCCCCCAAAAGTCCAACGCCAAGCGCGAGCGTAGGCAGATAAACAATCGTAGGAGTAAGCATAATCAACGTTTGCGGCCGAGTTCTTAACGAACTGACACAACGAGTAGCCGAGATCTGGGCTCAGTTTCTTATGGACCATTATGAGAAGTTCGAGACTACCGGGCTGCAGCGCAAACTTCACCTCCGTGCTCTCCCAGCCAACGGCTACAAACATGAGTTGCTTAGCCGTCTTCTTCATCTACACGGCTTGAAGTTCGACTGCATACTTATCGAAAAGAAGAAGCACAAGCACGAACTGGTGAAGCAAGTCTCAAAGGTCTAAGCAGGTTAGAGTCAACGAGTATGTTTCTGAAAAGAACGAAAAACCTCAGGAACCACCTAAGTAATATCATGCCGTTAGGGGTTTACTCCGTCAGATTACTTTCTATGTCAATAGAGCCTAGATAGAAAAGTCTCTATTAGCCCAGTTACTACCGTAACGGTGTCCTTTCTAGCTTTGGGCTTTCATAGCACAGTAGTCAACCCATTTATCAAAATACCAACCTCTCTGCGTCGTCGAACTGTACTGCCCGTGTTGAAATTCGCCTTCGATATAGGAAGAGCAGATGAGCTGCAGAAAGACAGACGAGAACAGGCGCTTACGGCAAGCTAAAGGACCAGCGTGTGCATTGTTTCACCTCTATTATGAACATTATTACCGTCTAATCAACTATATGGTCTTAAACAGCTTGCGAGCGCTGCTGTGTCTCTCCGAGGTCACCTTCGAAACTCCTGTTGTCCCGTACCTCGCCCTCAAGCGTATCCGAAGTCTTCTCGTTGATGTCGACTTTGAACATCTTCCTGGCCATATTATAGCTTGTGCCTACTGCCTCGCTTCCATACACCCTCATTCCTTTCTCATAGGCCGCCGTCAATCCTTCCTTATAACCGTTTGCTTCGCTGAGCAAGCGGCCGAGAAGCGCGGAGTCGCGGACGGCAGTATTAGCACCAAGCCCACCTGCTGGTGTCATTGAATGCGCCGCATCACCAATGACAGTAACACGGGGGTCGTTTTTCCACTCCGGCACACCGCTTGGCGTGCTAATGGTGATCTTCCAAAAAGCACCTTCCGAGCTGTTGCATTCTGCGAACAAAGGTCTTAGTCGTGGGTGCCATTTTGACGTCAGCTGCTTCGCCATATTAGCAGCCAACTCGCCAACAATGGTATAGTCATCATTCGGCGCTTTGATAACCCCGGGCTCTCCAATCATCGTCCAGCCAAACTGAATGTCGGGATTATCCATATCATCTGCGCGGACATTCGTGATGACTGCAAACGAACCGCCGGGTTTGCTGTTATCCACAAGGCGGAAGACACCCTCACCAAGCCCTTTGAACGCCGTCGTAGATGCTTGTCCATGAATTCCTCGAGCGCCAGTGTCGTATACCTTGAGCTTCCCACCAGAGAGCTGCTTCGCAACATATGAATTGATACCTTCACCACCAACTAGCATCGAGCCTTCCTCAGAATGTGTACCGTCGCTGAACAATGCCCGCACGCCATCATCCGTCAATTCGTACCCCTTAACATGCTTGTTGAACGTCACAAACTCATCGCAGCCCTCCATGAACAAATTCCGCATATCTCCTCGTGCGATTCCGACTATCTTGCCCTCCCTAGATCCAAGGCCACCACCTGAGCTAGTCTGCTGATCCTCGATTATCTCACCGGTGATGGCATCGATTACCTGCATCCCACCACCACCGGTCTTTCCGCAACGGTCGTAGAACTTCTGCCACGCTGTTTTATCTAAAACGGTTTCAATGGCGTCAAGACCCTCGGCCGAGAGACGTAGGCGGTAGCCTTGACCGCGAGATGAGAGCGAAGCATCACGCTCGAAGATGTGGAACGGTATGTGTGAACGTAAGAGGGAACGGGCAAGGAGCAGGGAGGCGAGGCCGGCCCCGGATATGAGGACAGGCTTTTGCGTCATGACCGGAGGGTAGACGAGGGAGTGGATGCTGTGAGAGATGCTCGTTGTAGTTCGATTAATGGAGTTGATGGAGACGGAAACAGGAGGGGATGATCAACTCAGGGAAGGACAACGGCGCGGCTCACGATCGAGCCCTACAGTAACCACAGAAGAACCATGATCTGAGCACCACGGTTTCTCCCATACCCGTAGTAGGTATGTAGCAAGATCATACACAAGGAGAAACTGAATCTGAGCCCTTGTAGAACTCGCTGGATATGCCTCCCTCGTCGCGCAATCCTGACCTTCCCGCACTCGCCCAGGAACTCTTCTCATCGTCGCCTGCTCCCAAGACACATCCAACCGCTCGCCGCATCCGCATTCTGTTCAACGGTGTCTACATCGCCGATACCTGTCCACAAACAAACAGCTGCGGGAGTGCATCTTCATCCTCCTCCTGCGGGCAGTTTGTCTGGGAGCATCCTTATTATCCATACTACTACCTTCCATGGAGCGCATTTCCAGAGCGACCGTCAGCAACAGATGAGAAGAATGCGGCAGACCAGGAGGGAAGAGTGCAATGGAAGATGCTACAAGAGGTCACATCGACTTCGAGCCATGCCAGCAAGAACCAAGAGGCTACTGTCATCGATAGCAAAAGGGAAACACAAGGATCGACTAACTCGACTAGCGCCGTTATAGCCCGTATCTGGCAGTTGAGCGTCGCTACTCAAACCACCAATCGCATTATCGAGTTTGTCGATTGCGATGCACTGACAGGTTTCTTACGCGTAGAGTTTAGTGCTGTAGACCTTTGGCTGGAAGAAGATACGCCTATTCAAATTCACCCAAAGGACCCTTTCAAGCGCATCGACACGCTGCACTCTCTGCGATCCGTTAGAGTCTCCGTTTCTCTCGCCTCGGGT
>Ga0160427_10001582_pt1 | contig 13935 bp, 12 predicted proteins | sample SolpanmetagenomL_FD_108194 | JGI IMG/M metagenome (GOLD analysis project Ga0160427, IMG submission 108194) | Solar panel surface microbial communities from Lawrence Berkeley National Laboratory, California, USA - L | ecosystem: Engineered > Built environment > Solar panel > Unclassified ...
GTCCCCCTTATGTTTCGCAACCACGCGCATACCTTTTCCGTCGAGCCCTTTCCCGTTCAGGAGCCTTACCTGGCTGTCGAGTTACCTCCCCGCGACCAAACCGAGCAGTCCCGCCTGCTTCAGGTGCGTTCCTTGGTGCAGCAACACCGCGTTAGTGCCGACCTCACCCACTTAGCGGCACCGGTGCGCCAGCTATTAGGCGTAGGCTATAGGGTGGGCGGGGGAGCCGCCCACCTCTGGATTATGCGGACTGACAGTCGCGAGCGGCTAGCCATTATCGCCGACCAGCTTACTACGTCGTATAGGTCCTGTACCGAAGCCTGGGAACCTGTCAGTAGGGGACGGCCAAGCGCGAGACAACATAGGAAAAAACGAGTGGGGAGGCGCAGCTGAGTGATAACTACTTAAATTGGACATGTTCAGACACCTACAGCAAGTCCTGCGCTTTCCAAGCGGACCGGCACCTTATTCGGCGCAAGACGCAGTAAAGCATCGGCTAGCTACTGCTGCGCCTTCACCCATAGGATATGCTCTTCCAGGAGCCGTTGCACTCGCTGTTCGGAGTACTTGACGGTGGGCAACTCGTCCCCATCAATCAGCGCTGCTTGGAAGGCTTGGCATTCGGCGCTGGTCGGCAGCCGACGTGTCAATCACAAAAGACAATGATAAATTTCTGGATGATTTGTGAGCTTTCGTACTAGAAGTAGGTGAGAATTTTTCAAAAGTCGGTGATACTAGTATAGAAAATACTAGTAGCCGATGAGACCGCTTTTCGTAATAACTCGGCATTTAAAATACGTAAATGTTGACACTGATAAGCTTTATGTAGTAGAGTTACTATGCTCTGATTTTCAACATTTTATTAGGATCAAGTAATTCCATGCTGTTAGTCACTCCCGCTATTGCAGCATATCTAAACCTTGTTTGAGTGCTTTTTGGCGTGTTATGGAGCTAAATGAATCTACTCCGAATTATTGTCGAATTAAGTCTGTATGCATGTGCTTGATTTTCAGCCAATAGTAACTATAGTACCCTATTTAATCATACACCCTCATGTTTCCTCAACAACAGGCACAAGATTCAGTCCCCCAGGCAACGTATCACATTAATCTGGCGATGGCCCATATGCTTGGCATAGACCGTGCCTTCGGCAGCCTGTGCATCAAGGAAGACAATGGTCATACCGACCTAGGGGGCGTCAAATGGGGCGCTCAGCACGAATGGGAAGCCGCCAAAAGGCGCAACGATGCCACGCCCGCAGAACTTGACCAGTACCGAAAAGAACTCTTTGGTTCGTTTGACCCCTTCGCGCCGGTACATGTGACCCTTGATTATCCGTTGGCTAGGGCGGTGATATTTGAAATCAAGCCCTATCGAGGCGATGGTGAAGGTTTCCAAGTGTATCGGCGTTTTCCGATAGGCTATGTGGCGTGGTCAATTGCCAAGAAATATGAGGAAATCTACCGGGAGTCGGACAACTACGGTGTTTGGGGCCATGACATTGCAGATTTAGCATTAGAGTCCATTACACTCCTGGAAAATAATGTACTGAAAGTCACGATAACGAGCTGATTCGACAGATAGGGCACCTGCTTTAAGTTGTCTGAATAGAAGAGTAAAGTCACATTAGCGATGAAACTTCTGTATCCACACGAACACAAGTTTATCACGCCCTAGAGTAGTTTATCATCGCCTTTTGTCTTTCACACGATGCAAGCGCTGCCAGTAAGCTTGCGACAAGGTCTGCATTACGTTTTGCCAGAATCGGTAGGCCACGATATTCTGAAAGTACCGCAGCACCGTAGCACGCTCGTTTAGCGAGAAAAGCTTGAGGGAAAGCCCGGGCTGGCGGATACCGACGAAACGCGAAATCCAAAACCTGTAGTGGCAGTCGAAGTACCCAATAGATACTTAGGGCTGATTTGCGGCATTCATATTTTGGGCAGTGGGGAAAAGTGAGCGGTTTTTTATTTGTCTGCCCTTTTGCATTAAATACTTGTATTTAATGCAACTAAATAAGCTGTTTTGGCGTTTAATAGTCAGAAGCAACTACTTAACAAACCTCTGTATGTCGGTAACTCTGACCGCACCCGCCTACACCCCCGCCCTTGTACTAGCTGCCCCGGCTCCGCTGGTTCAGCTTTTCCTCTCGGCTATCCAGCTACCTGCCAACTATCGCCAAGGAATGGACCAGACCGCGCTGCAAGACCTGGCCGCCAGCCTGCTAAGCAAGGGCCAGTTGCAGCCCGTTCTGGTACGCCCCCTGCTGGGAGACGAGGCAAGCGCCGAGTTTTCGCACGAGTTGGTGTTTGGTAACCGCCGCTTTGCGGCCCACGAGCTGGCCGGGCTGGCAACGATCACCGCGACCGAGCAGATAATGACCGCTCAGGAGGCTGAGGAAATGCGGTTGATTGAAAACGTGCAGCGCGAGAACCCGCACCCTGCCGACGAAGCCCGCGCTGTGGCGAAGCTTCTGGAAAACGGGGCTAACCGGGCCGAGGTAGCCGCCCGGCTAGGCAAGTCGCCCAAGTGGGTAGCCCAGCGCCAGGCATTGGGAGCGCTAGTAGCGGAGTGGTTCGAGGCGTTACGCCAAGACCGCCTAACGCTGGTTGCGGCTGAGGAACTTTCCCGCTGGCCTCACCCCGTCCAGGCCCGCGTTTGGGAGAGATACGGTAAGGTTGCAATGGATGCCAAGCTTAGTTTGGAAACCATTCGCTGGGCCGTTAGCGACGAGCAGCATAACCTGAGCGCCGCCCCCTGGCAGCTCACGGACCCCGACCTGGTGCCGGCTGCTGGTGCCTGCTTTGGCTGCCCAAAACGGAGCAGCTGCGTCAAGGACCTGTTTGCGCCGGAGGCGGTAGGTAAAAAAGACCTCTGCCTCGATAAGGCTTGCTGGGCCACTAAGCTCGATGCTCAAATTGCGAAACTGCTGGCCGAGCGCAGCACCGAGCAGCAGCCTGCTATTCGTATCAGTTGCAGCTACGGCAGTGGCGAGGGCAAGCAAGCGCTGTCGATGTCGCGCTACGAGATAGTGAACAAAAAAAAGGACGCGATTCCGGCCGTACTGGTAGATGGCCCCCACGCCGGACACGGCCGCTACATCACACTTATCGGCGAGGTACTGACCGTAAGCCTGGGTGGAGTGCCGATTATAGCCGCTACGCCTAAACCCAGCAAAGGGGAGCAAATGAAGGAAACGCGGCGCAAAAAGCTGCTAAAAGAGGCTCGTAAACAGGTGATTGCTAGCCGACTGATGAGCCTGGTAGCGGCTGATCCGGCGGAAGCCCGCCCCGTAGTGGAGGCGCTGCTAGTCGACATGATTGCCCAGCAGTTGCTGCGTAATCGCATTCGGGTGGATGAGTTGACGTTGAAAAGCTTGCAAACGACCTGGAAGTGGGCCGCCGCGCCTGAAAAGGCGATTGATTCGGCCAAGTGGGTGCGGGAGCAGATTGTTGCCTGTACTCCCACCGATGGGTCAAAGGCTGAAAAACTCATTTTTCTGCTGATGTACGTTACTATAAACCACGATTTGGGAGCTGAATACAGTGATTACCAAAGCGAACTAGCCAAGCGGCTCAACCTGCCCCAGGTGCTGGACGAACTAGCGCCCGCTACCGAGGCCCAGCTGGCAAGCGAGTACGACTCCAACACCTTACGCCGCCTTAAGCAAGCGGCCTAGTAGCAACTAGCCTGCCCCCGGCCATTTGGGCCGGGGGTTTTGAGGCTCTGGCCGAGGCTACCCTTTCCCCACAGCCCCTTGCCGTAGTAATACCCACCAGTTGAGATAGGTTATAGTTTGTCTATTTGGACGAATTATTTTATATCTTTGAGCAGGATAGGACCTATGTCTGCGCACTGGGCTCAATCCTTCATGTACCTCATTGTTATCTGCCCTAACTACTATGTCTACTCAAGCCCACGTTTCCCAATCAAGTGGTCAGTTGGGGCATTACCAGTCCCACGTGCTAATTGACAGTACTCACTTGTCAGGTACTAAACATCTGCTAGAAAGAGCAGATGAATCCCCGAATATCACCAATGGTGTTCTTGGGCAGGTGTTTTTCCTACTCTTTCTAGCGGCTGTAGTAGCCTGGATGGGCTTAATGCAGTGGATTGAGGCAGGGGACCCACTGGATTGGTTACTGGTCTGGGATTGGCAGAAGGAAGAGAACCAAAAGCGGGATGGTGTATTTGTAGCATTATGGTTAGGACTGGCTCTGGTCCTGCTTACCCTGATAGTCGCTGTAAGTGGCTGGCCCAGGTTTCTCGCTGATACTACACCGCTACGGATGCTGCACGACTTCCGGCAGCCCCCGCCTTTAAAGTAATAAAAGGTTCGGTTGGAATTAGTGGCGAACTTTTATTAAACATGCTAGCGGCATTATCAGCATTTCCAGCGGGTACCATTCTCCAAAAAACAGACGTCTACTATGACCGACAAGTGTAAGCACCATCTTCGAAAGTAATCCGCCTAATTTTTCTATTTCTTCTCTTTTTTTCTCTTTTTCAATGGCCCAACTCCTTACAACCGGCACCTGCGTACACATTGCTACCGGTACTTGCGCACCTGCTGCGCTCGATGAGCAACTGCAAGACCTGCTAGCAAACTTTCACGAAGCCCACCCGGAAGCCATCATTGGCAAGGCTGAACACCAACTCGTGCTACTGAGTATGGACGGTAAATCACCGCAACTGCTGGTATCGCTGCTGGTTAACTTCAGTTACAGTAAGGGCTGGAATAACGAACTCCACAGCAGAGTCCGTCACTTGACGATCCCGAAAATGCCCGGTGCGGAGGAAACGCTAGTTGCCGACTAGCAAAATCTTGTGCTTTAGCCTGGGTAATGCACACACACGGAACTCGCCAGATGGTGTGGGCGATCAACGCCAGCGACGTGTTCAGGGACCACGCCTATGCTATGCGCTGCTAGCCGATACTCTCGATAAGGAGAGTTAATAGGGGTTGCGTTAGTAGTTGGACAAAGAATTACGCTAAGCAAATAATTATTTGATTAACAGTAGTTTGCGCATAGAGTGCAGCTGCCTGCATCTGCTGTTTGCCCTGGTCAAGAGGGTGCCTACCGCTTACATCGCCTCTCGTTGACTGCTCGGCAGGGGGCAAGAAAAGGAGGGATTTTGGGTACCAACTGCTGCTCACCTCTTTGGGGCTGTCGGCCCTCCAAAACCTGGTACCCGAAACCCATAGCGGCAATCAAAGTACCCGCTAGGCCTCTTTTTTAGCTTGCTGGTACCCTGACCGGCCCGTTAATGATAGATAAAGCGCCCAGCCACTACTGGCTACTTGCCTCGTTCCAACTGAACTGCTCGCCCATGAAGTCGAAGGTTGATTTTGCCTGTTTAGCGCCTTACCGTAATTCTTTGTCCAATTACTAACGCAACCCCTGGTCGACCCTTTTTTTTGCAGCCGACCAACTTTGCTAGCTTGAGCTGCCGTTTGCTGGCTAGCCTTACCAGCTCTCTGGTAATTACAGATTCATATTTAAAATAAACAAAAAAGTATGCATTCATTAGAAAAGCTTTTGTATAAGGTGCCTGAACTTCTCTGGTCATCCCTTTTTATCTATATCGGCTCGACTGGCTATACATTATATCTGGAGCATCTTCACCTGGCTGTACCGGCATGGGTTGCTTTATTTGTGCTTCTTGGGACCTTTGGTCTGTGGTTCAATGGTATCGCATTTCTTACGTCCCTTTCTATACAAGCCTCTTCGCCCATTTGGTCGAGAATATTAGCAGCAATAATATTAGGAGCTGCCTTGCTCTCGTGCCTGGATGCATATCAAACTGCTGTGCCAGCAATAGCTATTGCTGCTGGAATCACTGCTTTCACTTTTTTTGGATTAGCCTTGGTTCAGCTTCGCCATCAGGGGTGGCTAATTTTCCTTGCTATATTTTTTGCGGGAGGAAGTAGAGTGAGTTATAAATTTTTGGGTGATTATCAGCAAAGTATATGCGACAGTTTAGTGGCATTAGCGTTTTCAATAGTAATTATTGCCTATAAAGAATGGCGATTCCAACGCTCGAATTAATAGGGCGTTTTTAAACACTTCGCAGCGTAGTTGACAAGACCCATAATTTACTTTTTTTGTTGGCCGTGGATAAAACTTCGGTCAAAGATGTATAGGGAGGAGTTTATCTTAGCCGTTAGTACACTTGGGGAATAGGCTAGTAAACTGGCCTAAAACTTGCATTTTATACATGTATTAAATTTCCTTAGTATCTTTTGCTCCTGAAACCGCCTTTTCTACCTGCTTCTCCTTACTCGATGACCTCTTCCGCGCTTAAATCTGTCTCTCCTGCCCCAGCCCACCTTAAGACTATTATCGAACTGGTCGCAGAGCGTAATCTCACAGTCACCGATATTGTCGGCCGGTTGGGGCTCAATCAACGCACGGTTAAGCATCGCTTGGAGCTTCCTTGGTTATTCAATATAATTGAACTAGGAAGATTAGCTAAACTGCTCGAATATGATGCCGGTGGCTTATGCCAGCTGGTACTGGCGCTGGCGGCATCCTACGACTTACTCAACCCGGATAAATTGCCCAAGGGCCGCCGGGCGGGGCGCCCGCGGCGGGAAGTGGCTGGTCCTGTTCCTGAATAGTTAGGGCTGCTTTGTGTTTATTAATCCCACAGCTAACGCTCATTTCCGAACTATGGACCAGGAAACATTATTCAAGCTTATCCGCCAGCAGGAAGTAGTGCTCTGGGCGGGCTCTGGCTTATCGGACTACGCCGGCTATCCGATGGGTGCCGGGGTAGTCCGCAAGCTCTACGACTCGCTCTCCCCGCCCCTCAAACAGCAACTCGCCGCAGAGCTGGGGGAGCGGGACCCCCTGAAAGTACTGCTGCCGGAATTTGCTGAACTCTACGTCAACCTGCATAAAGGCAACCGATACGCCCTGAATCGGGTGATTATTGATGAGTTCTCCGTGGCGCCCAAAGCCCGGCACGTTCATGAGCAGCTCGCCGGCATCTCCTACATCGAGCATATTATTACGACTAACTATGACAAGCTGTTCGAGCTGACGCATCAGCCGCTCAACACCGTTTATCATTCAAATAAGCTTCCCCTACGCAAGCGCGGTCAGCCGACCTTGTACAAAATTCATGGCCATCTAGATGACCCGGACAGCTTGGTTCTCTCCACCAGTGATTACCTGCGTTTTTTTGAGAAAGCCGACCAACTGCTATGGAAGCAGCTGGAGTCGCTCATGGCCAGCCACACGCTCGTCTTTATCGGCTACGCTGTTGAAGACCCGAACGTACTGGAGGTATTTTTGCGGGTTTGCGATATGCTGGGTTCCAATATGCGGCCAGCCTACGTCATCTCGCCGAGCATGAGCGAGATGAAACTGGCGGCGCTGGAAAGGCGAAACATTCACTACATCAAGGCTACAGGAGAAGAGTTTGTGGCAGCGTTGCTAGCCGACATAAAAAAAAACTCTCTGCTGGAAGTTAAGCGGGGAGAAATAAGCATTGATGCTACCGGCCAACTGCTAAAAAAACAAGGGTTGAACTACGTTTTCCACTTGGATGACGAGGGGGCTAATTGCACCGATTTACGCCGCCAAGAAGGGGAGACGACGGGACGGCTGCGGTTTAGCTCGCGTGTGTCCTCACCCTTAATGCAGGGGCTTGCGAAGCTGACTGAGGGCAAATCGCTGCACGCGGTTAAAATGGCTCGGGAGGACCTGACCGAGTTGTCAATACAGGTCGAGGGGTTTGAGATGCCCCAGAGCGAAGAAGTTGCGAACTTATGGATAGCGCGCCGCCCAGCCTGGCAGAAAAAGATTGCCGTTCGCTTTTCCTCTGGGCTGTTGTTAACAGATGTGAGTCTCAGAGTGTATGGCAGCAGTTCTCGTGCGCAGTTTGTAGCTGTAGACCGCTACAGTCGAGCTGTCATCTCAATGATGAATCCGTCGAAACAGGTTGCCGCTGTGGGAGAAGAAAGTGCTAGCCTGCAATTTACGTTGAACTACTCCAGCCGCCGGCCGGGATTTGAATCCATCGAAACGGCCTTGTCTTTCGTTGACACTATGATTCACTTGGGCCGGGGAGAACAGCTTGAAGTGTTAGAAAATTGGGTGCCTATCTGGCATCATCCCACGCAGCCCCCAATACCAACTCTACTGCGAGCAGGAGAAGACCTCCGCGAGCTATTGCTCATATTGCAAAATATTGAGCAGTGCTTTGGTATCAAGTTTCAGCACTTTAAATTGGATGGGCAGGACCTAACCGACGTAGACAAGCTTAATGCGCTGCTTAACCACGAAGAAATCGAGTATACCTGGACCGGCAGCATTCAAGCAACGCTCGATATGAGCAACGAGCTAGCCCAACGTATCGTGCATGAGCAGGGAGAGGGCTTCGCTTTAGTATCTGTTCAGGAGGCAGAACCTAAAACCTTCGACATTCTGGGTTATGCGCTTCAGCTTTCCTATCAGGAGCAGGTAACAACCCTGAGCCCTGTTTTGCGGGAAGTATTGGAAGGGGTGTATGACATTTCCAGCCAGACGCAGCGCATCACGCGGCAGTTACTGGAGGTATCCAGCACCCATATTCTGGCGGTACCGTTGTTAGTGGCACCTGCGGAGCCCACGCCTGCCGAACTGCTTGAAGATATCTTGCCTGATAACTGATACCCCTGATGCTAGGCGCAGTTTTAGGCTACCGGACTCTACGTCCGAGTTATTAAATAGTACTTGGGGTAGCGCAATAGTAAGAACAGAAATTCCCGTTAGGCCTTTTATGATGTCAGAGTTCAGCGCTTGGGAGCCGTTTTTGTCTCAGTAAGTCATCTATTGTGGCTAGCAAGAGCCATTGATTGGTGAGATAACCAAACGAGCTGCTTACAGGGAGCGAATGACACTCGGTATTCAAAAGTGCTCTGATAGCGTTAAAACGGACGTTTTTCGAGGCTGCTGCTCTGCTCAAATTTCCCTAACGGGAATTTCTGTTCCTACTCTCGCGCTACCCCTACTTGCAGCCAGCCAAATGTTCGTGGTGTTAAAATTACCCGCTTAGGCTTAGCGTAACTTCTCGCCCAGTTGTTACGAGAACCCCAGTTGGTGCTAATTCGTCGGCCCCGAGTCAATATTAACTTCAAGATTTTTCTGCATACTAGTCGACAAAGACGAGAGCAAATCCAGTCCCGAAGCCGCTTCAATCTTATCGACGCTGGTACGATAGCTACCCCAGCTCGAACTCAGCGAATTATCGTTTGGCGTATCGACGGCAATCACGCGGGTGCTGCCGGTGATACGGCCCACGTCGTTAGTGCCCACGGGCAGTACTACCAGTACTTTCCAGCAATGAGCTGGTACCGTGACCTTGCCGCCGGCAATTGTAGTTTGATACCCCGCACTACCCGTGCCCCCACGGCCGTAGGAGCCGCAAATAATGTAGAGCTCGTTACCCGCGTCGACGAGCGAGCGGGCATAGTTCTCCAGGTTGGCCCAGGTCTGCTGGTTATTCTGTGGCGCCTGCGGCATCATGTTGCTCATCAGGAACGTAGCCGAGTTATCCGCCACCGAGCCCGTACGGTCGGCACTCGGGCAGTTGTGCCCCCGGTCAAAGCCGTAGCCGGAGTAGTCCGTAGGCTTCACCTGATACCAGCCGCTAGGCAGGCTGGCGTCGGCCCGAAAGTCATCCTGCCGGGGCGCGCTGCCCTCCCAGGCGCTGCTCAGGTGCCAGCTCACCCAGTTGGGCTTGCCCTGGTCCCGATTGTAGGAGAGCGTGTACTGATCTTTTACCAGCAGGTAATTATTGGGCGAGCTGGTGCTAGTTACGGCGCCGCTCGGGTTACCCAGCGCTAGGTTATCATCACGGCCGGGAGCGCTAGCTGGCGCCACATCATCAGTTTTAGCGCAGGCCGCGGCTAGCAGAAACAGCGCTGCGAAAGCGCACGTACGAGTAAAAATAGTAGTCATGGGACTCGGTAGGGAAGCCGCAAAGGTCGGGCAGTTATGCTCGGGGCCCTACAACTTTTATAAATCCTACGCTGCCTACTCTATCTTCTGGGTACCGCCCCTAGGGCTACCGGCATGCGGGCTAGCAATACATGTAACATCCATACTAAACTTTTAACCAAGGCCATTAATATCAACTATAGTCGTTAATAATAGCGCTGTTTAGGGGAAGAGGCGGATGGGCTACCCCATCCAAATTTCCAGCATGCTGGTAATGCGTGCCTCGGGATTAAGGCGCACAAAGTCGTCCAGGTACTGCACGCTGCACCACGTGCTGTAAGGGTCATACACTTGGCCATTTGCATACACCAATGCCCACCAGCCACCTTTAATGGTAGGCTTTTGGCAGCGTAGGATGCATGGCCAAGGCGTGCGGGCGTTGAACTCGATAAAGCGCCGATTGCAGTTATAGCCTAGTAGCCGGACCATCTTTATAAAGCTAGTGCCTGGCCAACGACCCGTCTTTTGTAAGTCTGCTGGTAATTTACCTACTATTTCCTCCTTTGGTAAGCCAGTGCACGTGGCCAAGAGCGCAACCAGGTAGTCGTTGCCACCACCATTGGACATGCTTAACTCAACTTCGTATGCCTCGCTGTTCATTGCTTCAGCAGCTGCTTGTTGTCAGTATGAATAATGCTCACCAACAGGTCATACGCATCTGCTAATAGAGAATATCGTAGAATTCTGTCGCTAGATATCCCGCCCGATTTTTATCGCCTTTCGGGTTTTGTGAACGCGGTCGCAGTGGGTTTTGCTTCTGGTTAAAATTCGCGAGCTTAAAATTCTCCTGGTAAGTGATGTAGTATCGGCTAGCTACCAGGCTACCCCGTTGCTGGCCGGCTAGCACACTGGGGCGGCCAATATTTAGCGCCCGGGCGCATTCCGAAATTGAGGGATGCGTGCTATGTAATTTACCGGCAGTATCAAAGACAAATACTTTTTTGCTAAGGCCACGCTTAGCTTGATTAGAGGAGAGTGTCTGGGAAGTGTTGGTTAAACTGGAAGTCTTCATAAAGAGGTGAGTGAAGGGTAGTGAGCTACTTGACTACGCCGATTAGGAGGTAGAAATTACCCATGCAAAGGAAATTAAAATTCTGTCAAAATTTGTTCACCTGAGCAAACTAATGTAGGGCTTGGTAAAACATAGATGTCACAAAGCTTGCAGTTTTGTGCTGGATATATAAACGTCAAGTTGCTTTTTTACAGATGTTTATGTTTTTTGTTGACCTGATAAGTCAAGTTTGAATCAAATAAGTACAACTTATTAAACGGCCTTGCTTGTCCTTTTTTTAGCTCCTTATGCCCTGCACCTTTGTCCTGTCGAATTTCTTCTGCTTTTCGCCCTACTTGTCAAGTTGAGTGGCCCCTTGGGGCAGGATGCTTGTACGGTAGGAGTCAGTTTGTTGAGATACCGACTACTGGGTATAGCGAGTTTGGGACGATTTCACAGCTGCCTAATCTCTAACTAGTGTATCCTCACTAGTTTATCCCGTCCGTCCTCCTGCTCTGATCCCTTTGCCACGTGTCATCCCCGCTGACATCTTACTTATGCAACACCTTTTTTTTCAAATCGAACAGGATTACCGTACCGAGCTTCAGAAGATTGGTCGCGTCGTCCCCACCATCGCGGATGTGTGTGTAGATTTTGAGTTGCTTTCACTTCAGCAGCGCGGAGCCATAAAACACTTGCTGCACATTGAGAACAAATTTCTCAACTATAATCGCAGTGATGGGGTGCCAGCTCATGACGCTCGCACTTTGCTCATGGCTCTAACCCGGGAGGCATGGTGTGACCCAGCTGGGCTGGGTCAGGCTTGGAGCCCAGATACCCGGACTATTATTCCATGTGGTGCTAACCGTTTACTTAGCGAGACACCGCCCCCCTATTTTGAGACCCAGGAGCTACACGGTCTACACCTGGCCTACGCCACGCACGCGGCCCAAATAACTGATTTAGTTGTAGATGTGGATGAACGAGTGCTGCTGCTACTGATGCTGGAGCGTGCTGAGCAACTGGAGGAAGCTTCCCAACAGTATGGGTATAAGTTGCCAACCTTACTTAATAAACTGGTTGGGTTGACGCTTCCTGAAGCGGATACCCTCTGGACTGCCCTGCAAAACGCTGGCTCACCTCGACTTGTGAACCCGCACCCAAGCCGCTCGGAATACGCGCGCGATGTTCCCCCAGGCCTCTGCCTATCGGAGTTGATTAAAGTGCCGGCTCGGTATTGAGCCAAACACCAGATAAAGTTTGTTAATTTTACCAAATGAACGAACTTTGCCACCCCACTAAGCTTCCTTTGTGAACAGGCTAACTAAAAAGGGGACCACCTAGTGGTCCCCTTTAATAGCTTCATTACCGCTCCGACTTATCGGCCAGGATAGTACAGCCGGAGCAGCTACCTACGAACGTACTCGACTCGCAATACGCGCGCATGACAAAGATACATCCCGTATATCTTGATACCAACTTTTGTCGCGACCCACAGGTATTAAGAAAATCCTTCGGCCCCAACGCAGGTCTGCTCCTAGACTTACTCGTCTTCGCAGCTTCTCGCACCCACGTTCCCGAGGGTTACCGACGTCCCGACTTATTACCTCCGCAGGGAGAAGGCCGTTGGATACGATTCCACACTAGTGACTTCTACCGCGAGTTCGGCTATAACCGCCAGACGCTGCTGGCTAAGCCATCGCCCCGGCTCATTGCCCACGTTTTTGCGGGGGAGCGCAAGGCAGCTCAAACGGAGTTCGGCACCAGTATCCTGGATGCTACCCTTTACAGCATGAATAGTAACCTGCTTGTATTTAGCAAACGGTACTACCAGCAGTTCGGGCCCGACAAGAAGTTGCAGCAGAATCTGACTAGCCTCCAGATTTTTCAGGGCCTGCGTATTACTCGCGCAACCAAGCTGGGCATTGCTCCCTTGGTTACGGACGAGTTTGACGGCCCCCCACCAGATCTACATGACCACGCAGCTGAGGTGCAGTTCGATGCTTGTGACTTTTTCGCCGAGGAGACGCCCCTGCCGTCCGACCGCAGGGCGATGAGCGAGAAAAAACCCAAGTGCATTTATGTAAGCTACTTGCTGCAAGTGGGCGGAATCTTCATTCGTAATAATCACTACCGCCCTCAGCCACTGATATTGGAAGATTACCTGTCACTGCGCACCAGTGGCGGCACGGCTACTGAATCTTCTGGAGGCAAGGTTCGCCAGGGCCGCAGCTGTACTAGCAGTCGATTGCTCTACTGCCGGCTGCTCTGGCGCTGGGGCTCCTGGTTAAGCGAAGCCACCAAGCACCTCACCCAGCAGGAAGAGCGCTTCGGGGATCTGTGCGAATTACTAGGCTGGCAGGCTAACGCGGTATCAGCAGTAAGGCTCAATACTCTGCTTGAAAAGGTCTGTACACTACCTAGTATTCCCTTCACAGCGCATGTGAAGCAAAGTAAACAGCGGTTGGCCATAAACCGCGCCGCCGACGGGAAGCTACCAGGCAACTTTGTGGTAGTGCTATACAAAAAAGTAGCGGGCCAGCCCTCGAGTGCGGACCCTCGAAGCCAACAGCTGGCCATGGACTTAAAAGCGTGATAAAGCGCTCATAATCAATTAAATAAAGGGGTATAAAAAAGCACAACCGGCATTGATTGCGCGTTGTGCTTTTTTATACCCCTTTTGATTTTAAGTCAGGTTTCATTGTCTTCTACGTTGAAGCAAGAGGAGACACAAGTAACACTTGTGTGCCTCCTGAAATTGTCATAAAGCTGAAATTATTGGTGTCATTAACCTGTAATTAGTTGTCATTAACTTGAAATTAGTTGTCATTAACTTGAAATCAGTGTCATAAACCTGAAATGGAAATTGTCATAAACCTGAAACCAGGTTGTCATTAACTTGAAATGCACTCCGCTTTAATGTTAAAAAAAAGAAAGAGAAAGAGAATCGGTCAA
>Ga0160427_10001583_pt1 | contig 13934 bp, 22 predicted proteins | sample SolpanmetagenomL_FD_108194 | JGI IMG/M metagenome (GOLD analysis project Ga0160427, IMG submission 108194) | Solar panel surface microbial communities from Lawrence Berkeley National Laboratory, California, USA - L | ecosystem: Engineered > Built environment > Solar panel > Unclassified ...
GATCCAAACTGTCTACAATACATGCTTGACTTTTTCCGAAAAGTAGGATCTACCATACCACAATCTATAGATGATGAAGATGCAGATGATTCGAGTCCTCCAAACAGCCCATCGAATCTTTTACAAGATCGCGCAGGTATCATTGTTTTGCGAGAGGATCTCGATTTTTATGTGATTCCTCCCAAAATTGAGATTTCACAATCGGAAATGATGGAAGTAAAGAGAGCTTGCGGAAGGGTATTGTTGACACAAGACGGAATTTTCTCAGGATTGAGGAGAACGGATGATGCTGGAACTACAGAACAACATCTAATTGAAATGTTGACTGCTGGGTATGTCAATTCTTTCCTTCTCCTCAAACTCTTTCAATCATTGTACACACCAATTTGAGTCTTGCTCTTCTTGGAAGTGTCAAGGCTCAACTAAATTCAAAATTTTGTTCTTAAACTCTTAAGCTAACGACATTGTCTTCTGTTCTTCTTCAATAGCGGATTCAATGCGGACGATCGATGGGGTCACCGCGCTGGAGAGCCAAATAAAGCAGTCATTTGCTCACTTGCTCTAGCGCGTTTGCGAACTGATATGAAGGGCTCAGAAGGAAAAGAGAATACCGTTGGTATGGCGCAAAAACTTTTATTGTTTTGGAGAAAACCTGCTGTAAGTTCTTCTTCATTCACCTTTGTTTTTCATGTACCTCTTTCACCCTTATCTCTGTTCCTCTCTCCCCTCTGCACTGCTTTATCGCCACGAAAAAGACTTGATGACAATACTGACGGGATTTTTTTTAAATTATACAGAGACGTTGCTGGTGGGAAGGAATGGAGTTGGATAATGTAGAAGGCGTTGAAGGGAAATTAAAAGTTTGGATTAGACGTGTATGGACACTAGAGATGGTATTGTTTTCCTTTTCTCCCCCTTCCTCTCATTCTCTTTTTTTTTCTTCATTTGTGGATTCATAACGAAATCAAATAAAGAACGGTAACTAACGATTTCCCTGGGTGTCCTTTTTATCAAACAAATATAGAGCGTTATTGGTTTGCGTTAGCAACACAACATTACAACGGCAGAAGAACAAGAGAAGAAAAGTCTATAGTAGTAGTAGAAGTGATGATTTTTTGTCTCTTTTTACTTTCATCTCCCTCTCTAAGTAGACTTTCTTTCTTGGCCCTTCTTAGTTTCTAAATCGGGTTTTGCTATTTGTTTTCCTTTCGATTCGGATTTTTTTTTCTCGCAGCCAAATGCAGAGAAGAGAAAGGAGAGGTTGGCTGAAAGATGACTTGATTGTGATTCAAGAAGGACATATATCATAACTTTTTGCATCAACTACATGAAGAAAACCCCAAACCCAAGCAAGCGTTTTTTCCTCATTTTCCTCTCTTCTTTTTGTTTTAAAACATGCTTTTCTTTCCAGTCGTGTTTGTTTTATTTTTTTATATGTATGTTTCTTTTGTTGAAATAAAAGATATGTAATTTTAGGACCTTTTTTCTCTTTGTTCTTTCTAACCTTCAGTTTCCATTCCCTCAGCCTCTTGTTCTTATATCAATTTCTGATGCATCGTTCCTTTTTCTTGATGTCTGCTATAGCATACTACCATTATCATTAACTTAAATAGACTTGTTTTTCTATTTATATTTCAAAACATGAAGTAATCAATCCAGTCAGCCGTATATACATGGATATGGTGTAAATGGCTTTCTTTCTCCGTTTCCACCTTTCCCTCTTCTTTCTCTATCCTAAAAATGAGGAGAAAATATGTTGCTATTATTATTGTATGGTATTGACAAAAAGAAAATGCACGCTTCAATTCATACAAAAAAATTCTACTTTCTCTGTTTTTCCACCTTCTACAAAAAAATAATGATGTTTTCTTATATAAGAAAAAAACTGATGGAAGAAAAATCCCCTTTTTATCAAAAGAAATAACCACCACTGAGATAAACCTGCAACCTCTCCAACTCTGCCTGATACTCTTCCCGAATATTATCAATAGTCACAACTTTACGCATCGCTTTGACTCCTTCTGTCAAGGTTTTATTTGTTCTCCTGCTCCCCGCTCCATGATCTTCCTCCTCCTCATCCATTCGCTGGCGTTGGTGCTGCTGTTGTTTCACCGTTGTAAAGATCCAAGCTTGGTCTTTGCTTACACAGGATAAAACATTGAGCAGCGCAAGATATGTGTCGCCAATCTCTGTCGTTGAAAATCGGTTTGCGTGTGTTTTTGAGGCGAGCAGTTTTTGTAGGTAGTCGTAGAGAACTGCGGCAGCTATATATCCGGTCAAGTAACAAGAGTTTAATATACGTTAGCAAGGGTAGAAACAAACAACAAAGAAAACTGAACCATTTTATAGATTTTGAATGATTTTCCCGGAAATGTCCGTTTTTGTGTTTTTTTCACAGGAGCAAAATTAGAGACGTAGAGAAGGAAGGAAGAAGGGAAGAAGAGGGCGGGGGCAGGAGAGGGAAAAGACATACCACCGCGATAGTTTCCTCTTTTTATTCTCCACGCGTATAGTATCTTGTGATAGGGCTGTGTGGACTTGACATCCTCCATGTGATGGCATTTTTGCTCCAATGCTTCATCAATATCTTCTTCAAGACCAATGAATGGATAATTGCACAGTTGTTCTGCTGCATAATTTTCACACATAGATTTGACCAATGTTTTCAGTGCTTGTTTTTGCCTGTAGAAGGTAAGAACAATATATACATTAGAGTCTATTTGGTCCATTTAGATTCACTATAAAGAGGGAAGACTGACAAGGCTTTATCGGTATAACTCATGAGCGCGAGGTAGGCTTCGTCGTACATTTCGACTTGTATACCGGCATTAAATTGTCGGGACAAGATGTCTGAACGTAGAGATTTATCGGTCTGTGCACGCTGTGGTTAGTCTCGTTGATCAAGGAGAAAACAAAAGAGCAAAGCAAACGTACTTCTATTGGCTTTTCTGACAAAGCTGTTCGGGCTAAAGCTGTAAATGCAACAACTTCATGGTAATGCTTATACTTTTCAAAAAGTTGGGCAACATGGAAGTAGTACTTAGGTAAGCCAGCACACAACATGGCTACCTCGTCGGGAGAGAACAATGTCTCTATTGAGGATATAGGAGTATGCTGTGATGCAGCTAAAAAAACAGGACCCGTTAGTACGCAGTGACTAGGTCAGCTTGATTATACATACAAACACCATAGGCGACCCTTCTAAAGTAGCTCGCAGCATCATGAGGCTGATCGTTGACAAGTGCAATCCTAGCCTTCATGTAACAACCCCAATGAGTAATGGGAAGGTATGGTGAGAAATCGCTGGCTAATTTCCCAACGTTCATGCGTAACAGCCGAGACGCTATATGTGTAACCGCATCGTCATAATTTCCCATCTCGACACCTGAAAGGAATCGTCGAATTGTAGAGGTCAAGGTCCGTGCTCCTAGACCCGGTGCAAGTGGTGGAGGTCCTGAGTTTTCATCCAAAAGTATCTGCAAGACGGGCGAGTTGTGAACCTGAGGTATACTCTTCGCATCAGAATTTCTGAGTCTGGCAAGTGATTGTCGAATTTGCTTTTCGCCTTCTTCGTCGAGCTTCGACGTTGGCCATGAGTTCTTTGACAGCCATGCCAGGACTTCGTGTTCTCGGAGGAGTTGTAGTATCTTTGAGAAGATTCGGTCCATTGTGTTAAAGTCATTCAACTCAACAGTAGCATACAAATATACGAGCAGAAGGATCATGTCAAAAAGTAGAGTATAGTTGACATGAATCATCTCTTGACTGCCTTTCAACAACAGCTTTTCACCAAAAGTGGTAAGTTTGGACTGTCCAGAAGGTTTCTCCCAGTTTGTCAAACTCGAAATCAATGCTTCAAAAGCTTTCTCAAGATTGTCAAACTGTTGAAATGCATCTAGTAGATTTTGGTGAAGTGTAGCAGGTATTTGTCCTTCAAAACATCGATCGAACAGCGCATCTATCCTATCTGCCACGGAGGCAGTCGGAGGTTTCAAAACCTCGTCTTGAAGTGCTGCAACACAGTCGTCAAACACCGGTTCCCGAAGCGCTTGTTTAAGTGCTGCAGCGGACTGTAGCAATCTGGTTACATCTGCACACAAATCTCCAGCAAGAACATCCTTTATGCGGTCATTGCTTCGCATCTGTAAACTGGTTATAGCGTTGGCATTTGCAACGCCCAAGTTGCCAGATAAAATTTCTGCATCCGTACCTTCGCGAAGGATAGTGACGGCATCCGCATTGGCAACATAAGCTACCCCAGATGCTGGGTCCACGCATAATGAGAGTGCTTCTAATCGCTGTTTATCGAATTCAGTACACAATCTATAAAATTGCGACCATTGCACTTCAGCATCTCGTTTATAAAGATCGTCCTCAAGTACTTCATCCTCATCAATCATTCTTGACCGCTTGTCCAGTACTAGTTCGATTGCACCATGAACGCGCTTATACAGAGGGCCATTTTCTGAAACCTCTTGCTCATTATCTGTGTAGTTTTTCAAATAGAGCCTCAATGCTGTCTCAATCACGGAATCTGAAAATCGGCCTGCTTGGAATATCCACTCCGACCAATAACTGACAACATCATCCATTGTCGCAGTTGTTGGTGTTCTCGCTTTTACTGACGTGATCACCTCCGGTGCCGCGTTCATCCAACCAGTAAAGGTCTCTGTCATCTTTTCCAAGCTGAATACCAAGTTTTGTAATTTGAAACTCGTATTGCTCTTCCACAACAACCATAGGGAGTATTCATTTGGCTTGTCTTTAGATGTACTTGATAGAGTGAAATCTGTAATCACCCACAATCCGTTCAACGATGGTGGCTGCACCTGTAATATGTCATCGGGATATAGGTCAACCAGACGTGTGTAGCTAGCTGTTTTGTCATCCGTGGCGGCCCATAGTTTGAACATGCCACCGTTCGCTGGAGAGTAAGTCAATAGGTAAAACATATGTCGTGGGTCAAGAGACGTGTCGATCAGAGTTACCCATGTTCCAGGCGTAGGATCCAGAAAATTCCGTATTGTCGTTGAATTGACATGTGGTTCGTTGGCTAGATCAAATGTATTCAGGACGATTCCCTTCTCTAACGACCACACTTTTAATCTATGGTTAATGGAGACTGTGAAAAGTAGAGAATAACGGTACGTCAGAGCTAGAGATATTATCGTTTCGGGTGAGATAATGGCGTCTCCAAATCGTATTTGAGCTCCATTCCATCGTACCAGACTCTTCAAGGAGGCTAGATAGCTGCCATCACTAAACACCAGCTCTTGGTATCCGTGAAATTTCCTAGCTAGAGAATAAATCCACACCTCATTAGCATTATTTAACCTGCATCGTCCATGCCTTTCGCGCCATTATCGTCAACATTGTCAGAGTGTTCTCTCACCATCTGGCTCTTGTATAATCCTATTAAATCGAATAAGCCCTCCATCCTGCAACGTAATAAGCACCGTATCCGCTGATATCGCCCTCACAAAATGCGGTGACCGTATCGTCAAAGTCGTCGAAACATAACTATGACACCATCCATCGTACAACCTCGTCTCCTCCGCACCAGTTCCAAAAAAGTCTGGTTTGAGCTTGAATGTATACAATACATTGTCCTTTGTCAGCGCGAAAATGCAAAGGACATCGTGCTCAGCCGAGTCGAACAGTGCTACACATGACGGCTGGATCGCTGATGGGAACCGAAGTCTGTATGCCGTGCCTGTTTCGACGTTGGGACTTGTATGCGGCTTGCTGACGTCTATTGGCATTAAAACCAGCACTTTCCCGCCCTCAATGACTCGCCATAATATCGATCGTGGAAATCTATGTATTGCGCGAAAATGTATTGATGAAGTTGTTGCTAGATTTTCGTATGAAAAGATGGATTCGTCGTCCTTAGAAGGTGGCAGGTCTTCGTTGTGTTGATCGTTGCGAGTAATAGGAGCATCTTGTATGAGTGCTTGGTGTGTTTGTACTTGTTTCTTGGGTTTGGGGACAGTGATATCGAAGGTAGCGCCTGGTCGCACCCAGTCAAGGCCAATACGCGTTTCCTTGTAGAGGTAGGCCATCTGACGGTTGGGTTGACTTGGATGGATAGAGGTGGAATGGTATATCTTTGGATTGAGCACCTGGATTCAAAGTCGTTTGGTTTGGAGATGCTTGCTGTGTTGGAGTTTCTGAAATGACTTTGATTTGCAATGGATGCGGACCAATGTTGTTACTTGGTCTTGCTGGATCCAGGAACACAACGTTTAGGTGATTGCTAGATCTAGACAAAGATGGGTTTCTAGAGATATTATTTGCTTTTATTTATTCAGTGGTTTGTTTTAGTAAATAATGACTGACTGAACCGACTGAGTATTATTGTATTTGTATTTTCACTTCCAATTCAGTCTCAATTCAAAGTCTTCTTTCTTCCGTTTGTTTTGAAGCTTGGGAGGACAAATTTGTCGTGTAGATCCTTTTCTGTTCCTTCCCTCCTTCCTCGTTACGCGACAAGATCTCAAGGCAATAATGGAAATTGGAAAAAGAAAGAAAAAACAAGAAAAAGGATACATGCAAATACATGAGATCAAGATCATGATGATGATGGACTCTGAATAACCTATAGACAATTTGATTGCACCGCTATCTACAAGATGCTATATAAGTAAATATACATACATCCTCCACTGACACCCAACCATTACAATTACACCATGAACCATGTTGCGCCAATGCTCCCTACCATATATCAAATTGTACAAGAATGAAAAAAAGAATTATAGACAGGAAACCAACGTCAAAAACACTCGCGGAGCGGGTAGTGTCAGTGCATGCAGCTCTCTCGCATGAGCGCAGAGTCAATTCTCGGCATTTGACACCAGGAACAAAAGACAATGAAAAAAACATGTTTTCATCCTCACGTCTTCCAAGAAAGACGAGGATCGGGAGAATCTCCTAGATACAGCACAACATCACATCATCGCAAAATGTGAATGCGATGTATTTTGACGTGAAATTTACTCATAAAACTCCGTGCATATCTTTTTACTTCTTGTCGACCGGTATTTCCCCAAGCTCCTCGGCTTCTTTATTCGCATCCTTTTTCCAAGTCAATGTTGATGATCTAGACCTTGTCTTTGTCTCGCCAGCTTCGGGAATGTGGTCCGCGTGACCACCGAATCTTGCCAGGAACCCTCGTGTTCTTGACTGCGGTTTTGCGGCATCATTCAATTCTACATCCTTAAACTCTTCTTCTGATGCAGATTCTGATACGATGCTAGATGGTAGACGGTTCATGCTATCCGTTGAATTCATTCGTGAATCGAAACTTTGACGGACAGGCATTTGCGGTGAGTCGAAACTAGCGCGGGTTGTTGGACGAATATCTAAGCTTGCTCTCGAGGAATTTGTCGTAGGAACTGGTGAGCGAGCAGATATATCCTGTTGGAGAAGAATTTTGTTGATTGTTAGCTTTTTCTCTCTCTTATTCTCAAAATTGTTCGGTGGGGAGTTTTGAGTAAATTGGATTATCATTAAGGGACCAAAACACTAACAAATGACCGCCGATAACCCTCGAATGATTCTCTTGATATAGCAAAGCCGCCATCGTTATCTGCTGCTTTCAGTGCTTCTCGATGTTTCGGTAGCGAGGTTGTGGATGCGTCGGATCTTCGCCAAAAGCTTCGCTTCTCTGGTGGTGATGGCTATAGTGGACATCCGATACATCAGCAAACCACCGCTTTGTCGGAAAATTCATGAGCAGTTCTATAGAATGGAATAAAGAGTACATACTGGTAGATAAACTCCACTATCATTTACCTCTATAATATTTCAATTTTAATTAGCCCAATGACCTAAACATAGACGACACAACTAAAGTATTGGCAATCAACACATCGCGGGGCAGGATCGCCGGATATCCGGATGTGTTGGGTTCAGGAATCTTGAGTTCCTGGCCTCCTCATATGCCGAATGACTTACCACAAAGCTTGTAAGTATCTGGTTCATCATCTCGTCTTTGGCCGAGTATAGCAATTGAAGATGCTGCCTTCTCGCCTTCCAACTTTGGGTGCAATGGCGATATCTCGGAGCGATCGGATGGCTTTTGTTCTATGCCAGGAACAACAACATTCTTCTTGAAAGGATTGCGAAGAACTGGCATTGTGAATTCTGTTCTAGAGGATGATTCAAGGCTACTTAGGAATCAGAGAAACAATGATGATATGTTGTAACCTGTATATGTTGCTGAATGTTGTTGGAAGGATGATGCAGGATCGTAGGGTAATGGTGATGATGGCGGGTGCCAGATATGCGCATACACAGAGCGATGAAAACGGAAGGACAGCGGTAGGAGGCCTTTGAAGGGAAGCGTTTTATTCTCAGATCTGAAGCTTGTGAATGCGAAATAATGTGAGTGTGAATGTCAAGCAGAAGGAGACGACGATGCTTTGCTTTTTTCCTCAAATGTGCTGGCTGACAGCTGGATATGGACGGATGGTCAGGGCGCAGGACAGTTGATTTATACTTATACGAGCGATAAATAATAATATTGGGTCGTCTTCTTCTTCTTCATGAGATCTTCTACATCAGTACACATTTCATTTACGAACCAATGACAAAGCCAGAAAGACATGTATCGTTACGATCCAAGCAGGCCTAGGCAAAGAAGGGAATACATGATGTGATACAACATGGCCGGAGAAACCTAGAAGGAAAGAAAAGAAAGTTCAATGAAGCTTATCCGTTCCGCGCGCTGTATTTTTATTTGTCTGCATTGCGATTTCTAGTCAATCAGTCCATAATTCTGGATAACTCAAATATACATTTGATACCGACTTATGTTTCATCCCAACAATTGTCAGAGTATCTACATCTCAAAAATATCGTGCTTGAATTGCAGTGCACAAGTATCTAGGTACTTAGCAGGCGGTCTCTACAGCACGACATGCACAAGTATATCTGTATCTTCGCAATCATTTCATCATTGACTTGGCATACATTCTTACTTATTCCCTTGGCTAGCTGGCAAAGTTGCATGTTGTATATTTCCCTCATCATGTTCACATAAATATATATTATTAACAATGCCGAAACTTCAGAATTCGAGTTGTTATCTTCGAATTTTCTTTTCACGGCACTTCAATATCTTCATCGATATCAAGTGCAGAAAGCGACCAACATGATTCTCGTGATCCTCCTAATGATTCCTCTCTCTCTTTTCCCAAAAAGTTAAACCCGAAATAGATCACAATCGCATTGCTTGATAGAGTCAAGATCATCTTGTCACTTTATTCTCCCCCAGATTCACTACTCCTCCTCTATTTTTGCCGGATATCCTTATAAGCTAGTCATGATGTGAGCCAAGTTGGGAATCGGATGCACAATGATATCACCGTTTTTTTCTTTCCCCGTATGTCTTTGCTTATTGCCCCACATACTAATTAGCTAGCGTTATAGAGAGGAAAGGAAAGAGAAAAAAAGATGAATGCGCTGCCTATTATCGCCGGTAGTTGTTTGCAGGGTAATTTCGAGTTTCGGAAGATTAGGGAATTCTGGAAAAAGGGCAAGAATGCAGTAGACAGTTTGCTGCATCAATATTATGAGTATCATCCCCAAATTCATGACTAGGCTATACTTTGTTGTCTCGTAATTGTGGTGGCATGATTGCAATATAGTAGGGTCGTTTCCATTCTTGAGCAAACACGACTGTGAAGGCCAGTTCTTTTTGCGCGAATGGAGCTTGTTGTAGCACAATGAGTTTTTGCTTGTAGATTCACAAGCTTAAACAACAACTCTATCTAGATCTATGTTATGGTATATGTGTATTTTAGTATCCAAATGTACATAAACAAGTCATATTGACATGTCGTATACACTTCCTCTTTGACGCGGTTCTCATTTGTACATTGTGTATATCAACCAATTGAATATAGGTGTCCACAACCGTATCATTATTTGTTAAAGACTTCGAGTTTAACCTATGATGTTTACAATGTGATCTACTGGAGCCAATGCAATACTTGCACTAACAAGACTATAAAAAAACTACTCCACCATCGGACCAGCGCGGGTCGTAGTCGGCCTGAGCTGTAGTCTTTATAGTCTTGCTATCACTACATCACTTGGTCGATTGTATAAAGTTATAAAGTTATACCAACATATTGATATTTGTTACTTTTATATAAAATTGATGGCGCAGAATATCATCGAATTGGCTTATATACACTTGATGATAAGGTTATGTTATATAAGCTTGTGTATCTCTCAAGATGATTCCCAACTGAATCAAATAAAGTAGGTTTGAGATGTGCAAACAAGTTTTTGATTTTCCGCACGTACCTGAAAAAGCTTAAAAGCTTACTGTTGTTGCAAGCCTTTATATACCTCCGACTCGACCTTGAACCACATATCAAACACCTTTGCGTCTATTCGACCAGTATACAATTAGTTGGGTTCTCACCGTACCCTAGTTGTAATAACTAATTTGAAAGAAGGAAAGAAAAAGAAGGAGGGAGAAAAAAAAAGGCATAAGAAGAAAAGAGCACTTACCACCATGCGGCAGGATCTGTGAACCAATTATCCCTGCGACGCCCTTTTGCCTATCACACCACCAAAACAGATTTGGTAAACCGCTGTAAAACAAAGTTCCTGTCAGTATATTTACTACTTCAAGCTATTGGAAGACTTGAGTTGACTTACGCCCAGTGACCTGTATTAGTTCCTCTTCCCGTAGCTGTCTCATGTATCGTTATCATGAATGTCAAACCCCATCCTTGCGGTAGTTCAGAGGACTGTGGATATAGCACTGGTAGGGGATTTGTAAGCGCCGGTCGAGCATCTGGTATAGGAACACGTGCAAAATCAGGGAGATTTGGAATCTGATTTCTAAACATTTCTGTTATTGATTCAGGTTTCAGGATTTGTGCGTGAGTCTTTGGAGACTTTCCATCATTTAGCAAAACCGATAAGATGGCTATATAGTTTTAATTATTTGACACCACAATATAAGCATTTTTGACCATGTATCAAAACGGTAAGCTCTGCGAGGAAAAGGGAGGGAGAGGGAGGAAGGAAGGATTCCTTGAGTTAAGTCATCATACCAGAGTAGTCTGATAAAGTTGCGAAACAGCCAGCACCACCACTGTGCATAACACCACTTGTATCACTTGAAAGCGCTTTAACCATAATGTGATCACTTTCTCTAAGACTTCCGTTCTTGTTACGATGATGCATTTGTACCAATCTCTCAGAGATCATCTGCTGAGTTGGTAGCATGGTGATATCCTTGAGACCAAGTGGTTCAAAGATGTTTTCTGTCATATAATGATTTAGAGGTAGACCAACGGCACGCTCAACCAAGATCCCGGCCCAATCAATACCAATCTAATTAAGTTGGTGGTCAGCACGAGATTGAAGGGCAGTCAGTTGGTTGGGGGATTTATAACGTCTACATACACCATAATTCCACCCCGCACCAGGCTCAGCAATCAGAGGCTGAAGCATAATGTCTTGTGGTTGACCTGAGAACTCATCGTCATACATTTCATGCTTCATCCATTGAGTAAGTCCCTTGTGAAAAAACGTGTAGCCAAAGCCAGCTGATTCAAACATGTTAGTATCTGCCATCACACAAAAAGTGACTTGAGTGCGATGGTTTATTTTCATCTCTCATTTTTCTTACATGTATGTGTCAACAACATCCTCAAAGTAATCGCCTTTGTCTTTTTTCTATACTTTGGAGCCCCACAAGTATCGAAACCATCCAATATTTCAACTTTGGCAAGTTCTGGACAAAGTTCTTCAACTCTTTCCGAATCATCGAGGTCTAATATGCCTTGCTCAACTAACTGCATTACCGCAATACCAGTAATCATCTTTGTGCAAGAAGCGATCCAGAATATAGAGTTGGTATCAAGTTTCTCATCACCATCAAGACCGCGTTTACCAGCCGCATGCGAAAACAATGTGTCGCCATTTTTGTTCACGACACATACAGCTACTCCAGGGACCTCGTCTACTGAATTGTCCAAGAGTTTGGCAAGATTTGCGTGCGCTTCTGACGTTATGGTAGCCATTGATTTCTAAATTTTGCGATCGATTCTTTTTGAATTGAATACGAGCTTGTATCTCCTGTATGTCCCTCTCTCTCTTTCCACGTAATATCTATAACAGAAATAGAAGAATCCACGACGAGTAGGATTTATCTGAATAATATATCACTCTACCCCGCAATTTGTATACAGATATGTGATATGCATATATCCTTCCTTAGGTCGACGACATCTTCACACTAGACTGTCGCATCTTTAAACCCGAAACATAACCCGAGTGAATGAGTCCTCGTGCCACGATTTGGCATAGAAAGAAACATGGTCGGTCGGACGGATATGCGACCATGAGACACTTTTGGTTGACGTGAGGTTAGACTAGAGATGATGAGTGGAGTACATGAACTGAGTGACACCCTTGTACATTTGTGTGGCCATATCTATCCGTTGCTATAATAATGGTGACTACAACGCTATATACATGTACTCATTCGATGCCAAGATTTATTAGAAAGTGGTTGGTTGGTCGATCTTGAAATTGATAACTAACAACATCTTGAACTTAATCGGCAGTCGGACCCTGGCCCTATCACGCGCTCCACACTCTTAAACCTCCAGATGTCTGTCGAGGAGGTGGACTAAAATCCTCTATATGTGCAATGGTAGCACGAAAATTTATGCTTCAATACTGTAAAAATAAAAACAAAAATAATTGAACCGTCGTGATCTCTAGAATAGGTTACTGCTCAAATATATACAGGGGTTTGCCAAGTTTTTCCTTTATGCGTCCGCTTATACGACAATGTGAATTCTTGTATAGGTGTTCTCGTAGCTTTACCCTTAGATAGATTATAAACGCTTTGTTGTATTCAACATAGAATGCTAAAGTCTATTCTAATTCCCTCTTCTCTCTTACACATATACTCTAGAATTTCGACTGAGTATACTAAATCAGCCGGAATATTCTGCTCAGGCATCCTACAAATCCACGAGCAAGTCAAGAATTCTTAGTCCTGATATTCATGACTGGGGATCTTCCAATCTCCTAAAACAAGCGATATATTTACTACCCTTATTCCTTTCCACTTTTTTGCCTTCTTCTGTAACCTTTGTCATAATGGCCACACATTCGTCTGCTTCCTCCTCCTCCTTGGTTAGTCGCTCAAAGAGTGGATGTTCGTTGAGATGCTCGGCCATCCAGATATGTAGATCCTCAACATCGGTAATGGTGTAGATAATGCCACCAGGACGCAGAACGTAGGCGTATTCAGCATTCAAAGTGAGACTATATATGATCACAACGTATTAGTAATGACGAGTGAGGAGAAGATAGAAGACAAACACCAAGTCTAGTAAGCACACAATACTTGTATCACAAGGATGGGTAATATCGGGTACTTACGATACAATTCTAGCTTTATGTTTTCTCGCTTTAAAGTGAGGGTCTGGAAAACAGAAAAACATCTTCTTCAATTGATGTTTTCGGAAAAAGTTTGGCAGGAACTTCATAGCATTGCCACGAATGACACCAATATTCTGGAAACCACCATCGACTGGTGCGAATGGGGTCCCGTCAGATGCAGTACCTCGTTCTGATTGTGTACGCAGAGCATTGATACGATCATGAACATAATTGGTGACTTGAATACGAATTTCCATACCTGTTATCTCCAATTGTCAGTATGATGCAAGACCTTATGTGTTGGATGGAAAATTGACATACCCAAGATTAGAGATTCTGGAAATACAGGAGCTAAAGCGATCAACAATCCGCCAAATCCACAACCTATATCCGCAATCTCAACACCCCTCTGGCCCATCTCTGTACTCTCATGTTGCAGCTGGACATGTTTGTTGTCTGAGTTACGATTTAATCCATCTGTGCCATCTCCGTCCATCATGACTAAA
>Ga0160427_10001585_pt1 | contig 13930 bp, 13 predicted proteins | sample SolpanmetagenomL_FD_108194 | JGI IMG/M metagenome (GOLD analysis project Ga0160427, IMG submission 108194) | Solar panel surface microbial communities from Lawrence Berkeley National Laboratory, California, USA - L | ecosystem: Engineered > Built environment > Solar panel > Unclassified ...
TATGGCATCACTCCACCACACTTCAGCTTTTTGACATCTTCGTCTCGCCCACTTCGGACGCATCAGCGCACGCTCGCCAGCGTGGTTGGAGCCCTTGCACGAGGGGAAGCCGGCGGAGTGACAGACATCCTCGCGGCCGTCACACCCGGCGGAGGCAAGTCGCTCCTGCCCGTCATCACAGCCGCGCGTTTGATCGAGGCCAAGCAGGTCGAACGCATCATCTGGGTCGTTCCGTGTGACAGCCTGCGTCTGCAGGCCGAGGAGGCGTTCGCTGACCCGCTCTGGCGCTCCGCTCTGCAGCATTCCCTCAGCGTTCGGGCTGCCGATAACACTCCCTATCCCAGCCGAGGACTCGCAGGCTACGTCACTACCTACCAAGCCATTGCGGCGGCACCCGCGCTGCATCTCGCGGAGGTCCGTCGTCATCGAACCCTGCTTGTCGTGGATGAGGTCCATCACCTTCCGGTACCAACCGTCAGCGATGCTCAAAACGATCGTACCGGTGCGAACGAAGATGACCTTGGGGCCTGGAGCCAGGCCTTGCTACCACTGTTTCAGCATGCAGCGTTGCGCCTGCTGCTGTCCGGCACTCTGGAGCGTGCAGACGGACGACGGATCCTGTGGCTGCCGTACAAAGACGGCTCCGAAGCAGGCCCATCCCAGATCTATCTCGAAGCGCCCGGATGGGCTGTGATCGGCTACTCGCGGGCGCAGGCGCTCTTGGAGCAAGCCGTGCTCCCGTTGAACTTCGGCGCGCTCGATGTCGAGGCGAGCTGGCTGGAAGGTGGTCGCGCCATCGGCCAAGCTCGGGTCGGTCCCCATCGCCTTGCCGGGAATGGTGTGCGGCCGACCACGCGTCCGGCCCTGTTCACAGCGCTTCGCACCGGGTTTGCACGCGTCCTGCTAAGTGAAGCCTTCCATGCCACGCGGCGGCTGCGCGCACGCCGGCGGCTGGATCGTGGCCTTGCGCCGAACCGAGAGTGCACGCGGTCTCGGCAAGCTCCTGGTGGTCGCGGCTGATCAGGCGAGCGCGCGCCACTACCTTGACATCGTGCGTGTGTGGATGCCGACCGCACAGGCCGAGCGTGATGTCCAACTCGCCACTTCGTCGGTGCAGGATGCCCATGCATCCCTCGCCGCCTTCCGCCTCTTTCCTGAGCCGGCCGTGCTGGTGACAGTGGCAATGGCCTATGAGGGGCTTGATGCACCCGAGGTCGTTGTGGTTGCGGCGCTCACGCAAGTTCGGTCACGGCCTTGGCTTGAGCAGATGCTGGCTCGCGCAGCCCGTGTCGACCCCCATGCCGGCTCCTATGCCGAGCAGCGGGCCTTAGTATTTCACCCCGACGATCCACTCTTCGCCCGTTTCCGTGCCGAACTCGACGGTGAGCAGGGAACGACGACCCGCCCGCACCAGTCGGCGCCGGTCTCAGCTCAGACACCCGAGACCATTCATTGGCGCGATACGGACCCCGGCGGCATCACGCCACTTGAGAGCAACGCCCTCGGAATGTGCTATGCCATGTTGTGGCTTAGCCCGAAGCACACCTCAACGGCGGTGTGTTATGAAAGCCCTGCATCGCAAGCACTAGGTAGCGCCGCGAGCCCCGTTCCGTCCCTTAGTGAACGTACTCTGCGCCAGCAGCTCGCAGCCGCAATCGTGGGGCAGGTTGTCGAGGACGAAGCCGACCTACGTGCTCCCCGCTCCGGGAACCTCGCGCATCGCCATAACGCGGTACTGAAGCGGATTTTTGGCTAAGGCCGAACAGAAATGACGATGACCGAACTTGAGGCTGCGCTGTCATGGCTCGAACGCAACTGCCTGGCAGAGCATCTGCACCTGCTTGAAGGCGTTACCCGCTACGCTTGGTCCGCCCGCCAGCGTCGTCCTCATTGGTTGCCCAGCCATGGAGCGAAAGCCAAATAAGGACTCGATAGTCCCGAGCCATCCTTCGCGTTGGCTGGAACGACGAGGTTAGATGAGCTTACGTCTCTTCCGCGTTGCTGCTTTACCCCTGATAAAATCGTGACAGCACGACGATCTCACGCGGATCGAGACAGTGACGATCGGCACGTAGCCGCAGGGTACAGCGCGAGCGCCGCAGCAGGCTCAATCCGTCCGAGTCTGTGAGCCAGAGGGTGTCAGGGGTGATGCGCCGGATCACGGTCCAATGCCGATGAACCCCAGCGAGTCCAATGATCACGAGGTGGCCGGCTTGCAACTCGGCCTCGAGGCCGTTCCATAGGACGTCCAGTGTCTTTGGGTTCATGCCAAGCCATGATGCCCGAACCGGGATGCCGTGAACCTGTTGCACGTGCTTTTCGGCAAGGCGCAGAAGGCGGCGCAGCTTGCGCGGGCCACAGCCTTTCCAGAGAGACGCCACGGACGGTGCTGCCGCTTCCAATTGCCCGCGCAGCACGGTCCGAAATAGCCGGCGGCACGCCTCATGGGTAAGTTCGGGACAGAGCAAGGCCAAGGCATTGACGACAGCGTACGCTCCACAAAGTCCTGAGAACGTGCCCTGCTGATATGGACGAACAGGACGCCGCGAGGCGCCCTCCGGTGACATGTGGCGCAGAGCGGCCCGCTTACGCCTGGCCACCCTCAGTACTCCTCGGCGAGCATGAGGGTGAGGACGCGCTGAGTAACGCTGGGGTCGGCCGGATCGGGCGAAGCGCCCTGAAGGTCGAGGTCGTAGTAGTCGATCTTGAAGAACACCCGGTAACCGTCGACGGTGAGGGCCCCAAAGTCGTGCTCATCGTGCGGATCGTTGTCGGGCGAGAAGGCATCGAAGGCGGTCAGGGCTGCGTCGAGGCGCTGGATGGTCGTCTCGCTGAGAGCCTGGACGCCTGGCGTGATGACGATGCGGCCGCCCTGATGCTGGCAGCGGAGACGATCGTTGAGAGCGCGCACGCGAACGCGCCACGCGTGAGGCATGGTCATGACGGAGATCCTGCTGTGAGGGAGAAGGGTAGGGAGAGCCGCAGTGTCAGCGGCGGAAAGGGCTCAGCAACGACGAGGTCACGAGCGGCACACAGACGGTCTGGGGCAACAGTCTTGGAAGCAACCGATCGGCCTCAGGAGCTACGGTGAGGTCGATGAGAAAGGCTGTGGCGTCTAACGCTCGCCCTTCATGCGCAAACTGACGATGCGGCGGGTTGCAGATGCTGTCGGCTCACCGACTGCGCGAACCGGATCAGTGCGATGCTCGATGGTGTAAGTGATCTCACCGCCAGCGACCCGGAGCGAGCCCGTATGGTCCTGTTCGCCCTCAGCAGCACTGTAGGTGGCATCGACGAGGCAGAGGCTGAGGAACACGCGTTCGACAATGGTTCGGCCTAGCGCAGCTACGGCGAGGGTCAGGATGAGGGTGCTGTTGCGGCGTGGATCGACAAGGGTCGATACGCTGGGCGGGCGAGGGCGATCGTGATCGAGGGGCACGGCAAGCTCCATGATGGGGAGAAGGGCGTGCACGCTGAAGTCCCATTGAGCGACCCAATGCTCGACCGACCGGACGACCGATGAGGTGAGGCGGCAAAGCGCGAGGCGCGGCAACACAGAGGTGCACCATACGATAATACCACCTCAATAACTGAATGTCAATTTATTCCTATTCGCTGCGGTGATTGTATGTTGCGTTCCTGTTGGAGTGGTCTGCCTGTCTCTTGGCGGGGACGCCACCAGCCTATCCGTCGCGACCGCTTCGTCACCTCCGCCCACTCGACGCGCCGCAAATGGCCAAACCTGAGCTAACAGCTCCGACCCTGACCCGCTTCCCACGCCACCTGCCGTCAAGGCACACCAACAGCCTGCTAACTGCGGGCAGGGTACGCACGGGCACGCAACGTCCCTTATCACCCACACCCGGCGTTCCCTCTTTGCAGAACCCGACCTCAGGGGCGACCTGACGTGTGACACGCCTGTCGGGGCTAATAGTACGCCCAAGATCAGACTTCACCCGCGAGGGTGCTCCAAATCGTTCCGGAGGGAAGGAGGGAAGGAGGGAAGGAGGGAAGGAGGGCTGAGGCGATCTCGTTGATAGCCCCGAGCCGGTCCGCAAGCACAACCTTCACGGCAGGTCTGCGCACGAGCGGCATCACCGCATCTTGGCTGCTCGATCGCGCTATGAACGGGCGGGCTTTCTGTAGCGACGTGGCCGACGTCGCCACCCCAACTCTTTAGCCTGGCGACACGGTCGACATGGACACCTTATCGGCCAACAAGGTCAGCAGCATTCGCGCGCAGATTCAGACCGTGGCAGCACAGCTCCTCTACCTCACAGCCTTCTCGCCCTACCTCAACAGAACTGGTATTCGCGAAGCTGAGGAGCCGCCTGTGCAGTGAAGCGGCACCGACCATTCCGGACCTCCGGTACGCCATCAGGCAAAGCTTGGCTCGCTTCGCACGGGCTGTGTGTCGAGCCTATCTCGCCGCTGCTTACTACAATGCATTCTGATCGCATGCTGCGCGAGCGCGCAAGCTCGGCACGGGCGGTGCATGTCCAGATCCGCGCTCAGTCTCCCAGCTGCGGACTAAACAAAACGACTTGGCGCGGCGCATATCTTTACATTGATATGCGACATCGCCTTCACTGATCAAGTCCGGCAGAGACTACCTTAGGTAGTAAGCTCCCAGTTACGTAACTAAAATAATTTCCAATAACATAGTTTTCATAGACCTAGGCGAAATTGCTGTATTGATAGATTTTTACGTTCCTCAAAAGCAATCGGCCTGGCCCAAACTCTGCTGTTTCTTCGTTTATACGTGCGCCGAACACACAGTAGTCAGCGCCGGCAACATCACCAAAGTCAAAAGGAAGTTCGGTGATAGTCCAATCATTTCTTATCGAAGTATCAGGATACAAAACCTCGATATGATCGCCGCCTCCTTCCTTTGAATCCCATCTGCTAACTGCAATAGGAATTGACTGCTTGATTACGCCAGAAGTCAATCGGCCAGTCGCGCTAAAGTCATCATACAACATCGAATATCCTCTTATACCCTCCCACGCGGTTCCAAACTCTTCTTTTGTTTTCACATGTAGTGGCTTAACGAAGAACTTCATGTTTCTACCGGAAGACGATATAATTTTATACTCGAGCTCGATCTTTCCTCTCGTTGCCATAAAGTACTTGTTGGCTCCAATCTTCGACTTACTTTGCGAGTTGATTGAATAAACTCTATGTTCCTGAGAATCATTTAATCCAGATGTGTCCTGAAGACCAGGCACGTTGGGTTTTATTGAAACCCACGACTGGTATGCCAAAGTTTCAGTAGCACTATCATATATCAGACGAGGTGCGAAATTTTTGTATGCATCTCTTTTCTTTTGGTAGGAATTATTCGGAAAAATCGGTTTATCTGCAATATCACTGTTAGTTTGTTTGGGCGCGTGTATTTCCGGTAGAACCGCATAGCTTCCATACTTCATTCTTATTCTTCGTGCAACCAGCGCGCCAACTTCTCTAATGCTTAAGTGAGTATGGTCATTGACCGACCCTATTTTCAAGATATCAATCAGAGACTCAGAAAGCATAGTGAGGCTGTTTTCGTCCGGAGTTAGCGCTGGCTCGTCGCGAGATGCAGCAACCAAAAGAGCCGTCCCAATTTCGGGGAGGTTAGAAAAGGTTTGATTTTCAATGTGAGTTGATAAATCTTGGCTCATAAATTCGGATACTGCCGCTCCCGCAAAGCAGCAGTCTAGTATCAGATATAATTTTTTGTTGCACGCATTTAACTTCAATGTTTCTGCAAGATCGCGTATTTTCAGTCCCGTGAAGTGGCGACGACTTGGATCAGTCATTCTCATACTAAGGTAGTATTGCCGATCGGACAAAAAGCCACCATGACCAACGTAATATATGATAACAGTTGCGGTCTCTTCTGAAGTTTTGTTGATGAAATCAGTAATTATTCTATCTTGCTCGTCGACACGTAGATCGCTTGAAAACAGATTTAGAATATTCTGCTGGGAAACACCCAGCCCATAAAGCTCGTCTATAACATATTCGTGAAAAGCGTCTGCCGAATTTTTAAATGCCTCCTTCGAATAGCTTTCAGGGTACAGCTCGAATACGTCTGACCCAATGATTATTACAGAAGCTAAAGTAGTATTATTTCTAGTGCTCATTGGCGGAACTCTGAAGACTTTTGATGGTTGCCGCAATATCTATATTTTTTGCGGCATCGCCGGTCGCAATTACCTCGCCGTTGGGATGCTTAATCGTGACCCGATCGCCTATTTTCGCGATGAAGTCGTGTACGCCCTTGGCAATTGCGATCGCGGCAGGCGTGCCAAGCACAACAATCAAAGTAGCGCCGAAATCTTGGGTATCAGATCTATCTTTTTTTTGATCGATATTGATTTGCTTGCTTAAATTCTGTTTTGCGGCGATTTGCTCGATCAGCGAGCGGAGGTCGGCGGCGTTCTGATTTCTAGCTGCAGTCGTACCAGCGATTTCAATCGTAATTTCGCGGTTGCTCATATCGCCGCTCCCTCTTCCGAGAATCGGGCTCAAACCGGTTGGAAATTGAGCATGCATTTGATTTATTGTAAAATAAGATCATCAAATTTTGGTCCGAAAAGGTCCTTGAGTCCGCGCATATATGCCGCCCTCACAGAAGAGCGGGGAGATGTTGAGGGGTAGAACATCGACGCCTCCATCATCGCGGCTCCGCGCGAGCGCAACACCGATGCGGTGAAGGCGGCTCTGAAGGAAGGAAGGCGATCTCGCCGGAGTTACGAGCAAGGTTAAATCGACGGCCGAAACCCCGCAACTGCATGGTTCTTCGAGGTGTCCGTTTGGCGAAGAGGGCAATGACCTCAGCGTCGAGCGTGTCTGTCTTTGCCAGCCGGCCCATGGCTCTGGCAAAGTCACGGATCTGGCGCGGGTTGACGATACAGAGCGGCAGCCCGACAGCGGCCAGGGCTGCAGCCACGCTCGCCTCGAAGCCCCTATTGAATACAAATGTAACAGTTCAGTCAGTCTTTCGCGCTCGGCTTGAAGCGAAACACTCGGGCGTTTTTACCGAGGCTCTCGAGGAGGCGCGCGGCCTCTGGCGAGGACACTTTGAATACGTCACGCAGGACAGCACCAATTGCGGCGAACTCGTTGCGCAGGTTTGTAGCAAAAATACCGGGATCATCGCTACCTATAACCACAGTCGGGCGGTTAGTAAGCAGTGGGCCAGTTAAGCCAAGCCACCTGAAAAGATGGTGCTCCGCGATCGTTTTATAAAAGCTTATCCGAGCGTTGCTCGTAGGCAGCGCCTCGATAGCCACTCCTCGGCGATTAATTTCGCCTAGCACATGGTCTTGCATCGCAACTAAAGCCTCAACTGGTAAGAGTTCCGCTTCAACCTCTACCCTTGTCTGGTAGGCTTTGCCGTCAAGGCGTTGGCGAAGTCGATAGAGGTCGTAAGCGGCACCGGCCTCGACGACGATTTTAGCGATGAGCCTTAATTCGCTAGCCCGCACTGCATCTATCGATGCACGGGCCATCCGCTCAGCCTGATCTGCGACCGTTCGCCCTGTGAGCGAATGTCCAGCGCGGCCCACCGCCCGTTCTACTGCGCGCACCTCAAGGGCGTCGAGACGCCTCAGCTCCCATGCACGATGGAGCAACGCGGGGCTGCGCTCCTCACCGTAGATATTCTCCGAATAGGTCGCAATTCGGCTTTCTAGTCGCAGCAACGCCCGTTCGAACCCGCCTGTCTCAACAAGTAGGCGATGGGCGAAGACGGCGTCGTCCAGCGCCTCGGTTCGTGACAGATAGGAGCGCTCCGCTGTTCGCTTGATCCAGACGTCAGGCGGAATGCCAAGGGCCGTTGCGTGCCCGATTCTGTCGCCGGCACGCAAATCCAGGAACGCGAGCGCCTCCGCAACAGAGCGGATACCGGACACGAGATGCCGGAAATCCTCGCCGACGTGGAAGGTGGCCCGCGGTATGCCCGCTAAGCGGGCGAGTCTAAACGCCGGGGCGAAGGGCTCCGGTGAGGCGTGGAGTTCGTTGGAGGCGGCGTCAACTCCACGCACTAGGGCCCGTGCGATCCGATTGCCTTGCAGAAGCCGCCGTAGCGCTCTGGATTGAATTAACAGCGATAGCCGGAGCTCGCTATCACGGCATCCGCGCGCCTGGTCCAGAGCGGGAGTCGAGGGCTTCTTGATAAAATGCGCTACGAGTGTGAATTCGGCCCCAGGCCGGCCTTGGCCTCTACAAGTCGAATTCGAATTGCCAGTCTTGAAACAGGAGTGACCGAGAAGGCAGGGAGGTGGTGGTCCACGCAGATCAGGCTTCAGCCACCGGCAGCCACGGAACCGGAGATAGTCCTCAACGATCGTGGATACCAGAGCACGGGTCTCAGCTACCGTGGCCTTCGGTGCGAACCGTCCTTCAAGATGGGCTAGAGTGTCGAAGGGCTCACGACCGTTTATTTGGCGGAAGCGCATCTCGTAACGGCGTTCGATACCCCACCGGCTCCCAATTAAGGTGTACTTCTGAAATTGATCGAACCCGCTCTCCTCGGCTTGTTGCACGACTATGCGGCCAACCTGATTGAGCACAAGGAGGTTATAATAAAGGCCTGTTCCGATGACAGTGTTAGGCGCCTGCCCCAGCGCGAGTAGGCCGGCATAGAGGAAAGCTGCCTCCTCGACGATAGAGGAGCGGAGAGGACCACCTGAGTGGATTACACGGCCAGGAAACGTCTGAAGTGAGCTCCCCATTGGAACGGGCCAGCCACGGTCGCTGCGATCAACCTTCATGGCTCGTAGGAGGCCGAGCATGCCTCCCACGATCGGAGAACCGGCGCCTGCCTTGTGTTTAGGCGGGCCAAACAAACACGCGATCTCGGCTGCGACCTGTAGGCGAACGCGCCTGACAGCGCGCAAGCGCCTAAATAGGCCATATGGGGTCAGCCCAGACTCCATCTGCTCGTAAAGCTCAGCTGCAGCTTCCCTATTTTCGTTATAGGCTTCCTGAAGGCCTTTATAGAAATTGTCTGGATCCCAGCAAGCATAGGGCCAGAGAACATCAAGCTCCGTAGTACCGTTCAGGTGCATATGGAGCTCGAAGAGCCCTTTGCGTTCAATAAATTCGTCAAGAGCGTGGTCGGCCGGACCGATCAGAGCCGTTTCGCCAATTTCACGGGCTAGGAAAGGTCGCGGATCTTCGGGAAGGCGAGGCCCCCCCTCCTCTTGCACAAGGAATGCTACAATAACAGCAAGAGGGGAGATGTAGGGCAGCAACTCGTGCCATTCAATAAAGCGGTCTATCTGCACGGCAACGCGGCCATCACGCCGTTCAAGGAACCGCTCAGCGAGTCGCGTCAAAACGAGGGATGGGATTTCGCTTACATGCTTGGCACTTCCCAGCCTCTCCTCAAGGTAGCCCTTGTAGAAGTGGTCAGGCCGAGAAATGTCAGTTCGCCGCTCGGCAACAAAAATACGCCGCCGCGTCTCGGCAATCGACGGCACCTGCCCACGACCGAAAACGACGAGTGCTTGATGATCCGCGAACGCGCGGCGGTCGATGAGGGCTGCCATGCGAGTCAGGAGGCTGAGGAGTCGGGAGGCGTAGATTTTGATCTTTCGCGGGCATCAATCGCCATATCAAGCTTGGCAACCACATCCTTTAACCTCGCCCTTCCGCTCCTTCTCCTCCGCCGTGAACCGCTCGCCCCTTGAAGAGCAACAGAATTAAGAACGTCGAACAGATTGTCGAATTCAACCAAATCAGCTCGCCTGCCCGGGTTCATAGATATCTCGTAACCTGCAGCTAGTTTAGTGCAATTCACGACAGCATCGACATATCTCTTGTATATTATGGAAGAGGCGCGCTGTTCGGGCGTTCTATCAAGAAAATACCCCCAAAGTGGGAAAGCAAATATGGCATAAAAAAACGACATACCTGCGAGATCTTCTCCCCCAACACGGCGCCTGTCTTGTAGATTATCGAGTAAATTCAAAAAAGGCTGACTCGAAGTGATAGGATTATTTACGATTTTGGTAGTCAGTGACACACCGGCGGCGCGCAGCGACTCCACCCCAGTAGCGTGGAGGAACGCAATAATGGCACGTGAGAGCATCACACCAAGATAGCGCGTTTCGGAAGCGACTAGCTCGTCGCGGATGTCGTCGAAAGCGTATGTAAAGCGGGTCCAAATGCGCATTAGCGTGACGGGAGCGATGGGCGAAACGCTTAGACCTACAATAGTTTTATCAACCCATGCGGTTAGCAGATCCACAAGCTCATCTGAAACTCCCTCGTGCCCCACATCGTCCTGAACTAAGCTGTCGAGTTCATCTTCGATGCCAGCACGTTTGTCTCTGCTCGTGAGCCGCACTAGGCTAGGATCGACCAACAAAGTCGATTGCGTGTTTGGCGTAGGATAGCTTCTAAGTAGAAACGTTTCGTTAAGAAGCTTCCGTATCGCCTCTGGCCTGTCAGCTGGCGGCTTAGCTGCGCCGATCTTGAGAATTTCGCCGACGAATGCAATTAATCGAAGGGGTGAGTAGATACCATTCTCTGCCTGCTGACCGCTCGTGATCCGACTCGCTGGAATCATGGCGATGATGGCAGCATCACCAACAAGAGCTCTACGCAGAGAACCAAGACAGTTTGCGAAAGATATAGTAAAGCCAGCCTCGCTGCGCCGCCGCGATGCGTAATCCCACCCCACCTGCAAAAGCCCTTGATGGTAGGCGCGAATGGGGAGAGGCAGAGCATTGAGAAGTTGTGCATGTTCTTTCGCAGTTCCTTTTATCGCAATCCGCCTGAAAGCTTGTCGATCGAAATCCTCATCTTCCTCCCCGTACAACTCCGGAACCACGACCTCGCGGTCGCCAGGCTCAGAGCCACCCGGAACGGCAGCGCCGCTTAGACGTATTCCACGTGCGACACGTCGCCCTTGCGCGGCGTCCCAAGCCGCCAAACGGCTGACGAACTGAATACTAGACTCGTTGGACGCCACGTTTAGATGCGCCATGAGCGCAGGCAGATCATTTTCCTCGACTTCGCTCTGATCCACCTTCTCACGGATCGTACAAATTCGAATTAAATAGCTAATCATTGAATGCGGACTGCGGAAAATTTCGACCAGAGATGCCGCAAGACAAATCGAGACGATATCTCTCTCGCTATCGACGCCTTCAGGATGAAGCCTTGACATCGAGGGCCAAAGCTTCTTCTTAGTCAGCCATTGAGCTAAGAAGCCGAAAATCCTTTCAGAGTCTGCCTCTCTCAATACCTCTTGCTCAAGGTCTAGGCTCATGAGGCTTTGCGACGCAACGTACCGAAGTGCATCCAACGCTTCCATGGCGAGTCCGCCAGAATCGTTAGTGTATCTCTGACTAGCAGGTGCAACGGCGCTGCCAAGAGCCGAGACATGATAGTCTAAGCTAAGGATCGGCCAAGCTCCGGCTACAATCTGCAGACTGCTTCGTAGAGGAAGCCGAAGAATCGTCGATCTAACGACCGCCCGGTCCTCAAGGTTACGGAGAGCTAACAGCCGCTCCCCGTACCGATCGAAAACCACACGGTCCTCCAATGGCGGCCGGCCCATCACTGATGATCTAAATAAAAGATTTTTCGTATCTGCATAATACAACAAGTTTTTCAAGTCCACACGGTTCTCAGGTCTCACGATCTTTATCAAATACTGATCTTGAAGTACGTCGACCATCGCACCGAGTTGATCGCTGTATGATCTGCCTTCTGGAGCATCTCTCTCTATATCAATAAATTCCTTCGTCATCTGCTTCCATTGCTGCTGTCTGACGAGAAGATTGTAAAGCTTTATATCTCCTGCCAAGATCACCTTGAGCTGGGGCGATGCGAGGTATTTGCGAAGTGCTTCGAGCACCGGCCATCCGCGCTCAAAAGAGGTGTCTACATCGTCGATTGCAAGGACGAAGGCATCAACCTTTAAGAACCGGCAGGCTTGGTCTACGTAGCGCCGGAAGGCGCGCTCGAAACCACCGGCGGCGTTCGCCCGGTCCAGTCCTCTATCCAGAATGAAGTCTGGGTCTGCCCAGTCTTTGCCCTCGAGCATCGACTCGCCGATGCCGTCAAGAAAAGTCAGGCCACTCGCCAGCTCGTAGAGCTTAGTCCTGAATCCTTCGTAGTCGCCTTTGTCACCGGAGGTCCGGTCGTGCAGGCGGTCAACAGCTGTCTTGATCTTCTCGATGATGATCACAACAATATGCTGCTTCGCTTCGATTAGCGTCGGATCCACGATGCCGAGGCTGTAGATAGAACCGATTTGTTCGCTTCGAATAGCGCCCTCAAGGTGTCGCCGGAAGGAGTCACGGCCGTTCTGCACGTCCTGGACTAGGGTCAATATGTCGGTAAGGAAGGTGGTCTTGCCATCTCCTCGTCGGGCGCTCACTAGGATCGCGTCATGGCTGCGGTTGGGCATGACGTCGAGGGCTTGCGGACGCCACGACCTGAAGTCCTCTTCCTCTGGTTTGCTCGTAGGCTTAGCTGCCAGCTTCGCCAACACACGGCGGAAGGCGTCCTGACGGATTAGACGGGATACGCCTTCGTTAACGGCACTGCTATCGTCTATATTTTCCGAACTTCCCCTGGATGACGGCACCCTCCCGAGCGCGTCCAAATCGACTACGATTTCGTTCATATGATTCAGCACGTCAGCCCTTACGTCATAGAGTATGCTAGGCGTACGCTAGCGTTTGTCCATCGCCGATGCCAGCCAGCATAGTCGACTTCGAGCTCGTCCGATAAGGAGCTTGCAGTTGGAATAGTAGCAACAGTCGTGAGCTGCCGGAGTCTGTTCTGAGATGCAATATGGACCCGGATTAGCAAAGAGACGGAGAATGATGGACGTGTGAAACATCTAATTTAACACCCTGAGGCTTTTAACAGCCCGCCGAATACCTCGGCGCCTCAACCAGCGGTAAATCCTAGTGCATATCATTTTAGGGATCAGCCGTCCCCGCAATGCATCAGGCACGCTTTTCGAATTGTAAATTTACGCCAAACAAAGGATCTACAAGAATAGATATAATGGAAAACGGGGAAACACCCGAGGGAACGATTAGCGCCGTTGTTCCAACAAAGCCTTCGGGGACACGAAAACATCGACCTGAGCATATATGTCCAGCAGACAAGTTTATCATCCAACTAGCACGATCAATAATGGAGTCTGAGCCACACATCTCTAGATCTGACGCTGTACCAATTGCGTTCAGAGACGGCGGGATCCCAAGCGGTAACGGTCACTATCTAAAGTGTCGATGTGAACAACGCACTAGTCAATTCAGCGATCCAAACCGGTCAAACGACCCTGCAGTTTGGCTTTGCGGGAATAGTTATGAAGCCGTCGTAGATCGAATATTGCGCAAATTAAGAAAGCAGACCTAGAATTTTTGACTATCAGAGTAGTTCGATTCGTTTCGCGAGCAATGATATCGCGTATCGCTATAGCGCCCAGCCAAGACATGCGGCCGTCGAGCGGACCTGCTTGGCCCACCTTGCCTCTGACACAGCCTACGTCGTCGTGGCTAGGGTCTGTCGTTGCCTGAACCATTTGGCAGAGCATGCGTTTTGTCCGTCCTATCCGGGGAGGGACGATGCTGAGCGATGCGCAATGGGCTGTTCTGGAGCTGCTGCTTGAGGTTTGTCGACCGAAGGCGAAGACGCCGCCTTAAGACCTGCGGCGCGCGCTCTCTGCGATCCTGTGGCGGCATCAGAACGGCGCCAAGTGGCGCGCCATCCCGCAGGACCTGGGGCCGTGGTGGCGGGCAGCGCGAATCTTCATCTGCTGGTCGCGCGGCGGTGTATGGGAGCGTCTTCTCGCCCTCGTGCAGGAGCGCGGCGTTCAGCTCGGCATGGTGTTCCTCGACGGCACCAACATGCGCGCGCACCAGAAGGCAGCAGGTGCCGCCAAAAGGGGGGATCTGCAGCCGAGCGA
>Ga0160427_10001586_pt1 | contig 13930 bp, 14 predicted proteins | sample SolpanmetagenomL_FD_108194 | JGI IMG/M metagenome (GOLD analysis project Ga0160427, IMG submission 108194) | Solar panel surface microbial communities from Lawrence Berkeley National Laboratory, California, USA - L | ecosystem: Engineered > Built environment > Solar panel > Unclassified ...
AATGCCTGTCTTAAACACTGCTGACATCCAAACAGGTATGCGATGAAGCCACGAGCTCCGTCGATATGGAGACGGACAACCGTATTCAGGCGACAATGAAGCAGGCATTTGCAGGCAGGACGTTGTTGGTGATAGCGCATAGACTGAGGACCATTATCAACTATGATCGGGTGATGGTGCTGAATCAGGGACAAATCGAGGAATGTGCTAATCCTTACACATTGTGGAAGAGGAAGGGAAGTGCGTTCAGAGAGATTTGTGACAAGAGTGGAATTGGCGAGGCAGATTTTGGTGAGAGTGTAAGGAGAATGAAGTCAGAATGATTCAGATTGGTATATTTTTTATATAGCACAGGAGCAGAAAGAGCTACTGACCTCAAAAGGCAGAAAAGCTTACGATTTGGCGACGAACGCATATAGCATATAGCGCAGCACATTGGTTTTGGTAGTTTCTGGGGCATGCAGTGCGTGAATGAGGTGTCTGGTTCTGTGGGTATATTTCCTGTCAAAGATCACATCATCAACGCAATTAAAACTCCAAAGCATGATCGGACCAGAAAATCAATTACGCCACCATTAATCTAAGAAACTTCCACAGCCAACTACGGCCCGCTCTCACCTTCCTCCTCTGCGCTATCGTTCTCCTTCGCCAAACCCACCCACATCTCTCCCGTCTCATCATCAAACAACTTACTCTTCTGCCTAACCATATCCTTCTGCAAAGCAGTCATCAACGGTCTCGCAATCGCCTCCTCCATTCCCGGCTTCACCAAATCCTTCCTCAACGTATAATGCCTCAAGAACAATCCCTTACACTCCATATCCCACTCAGGCCATCCCAGCGCTTCAGTACACGGAATCGTGCGGACAAGCTCAGGGAAATCATAGCGGATGTAGTTGTTGAAGCCGCCCATCTCAGCTGGCCAGTCGGACTTGAGTGATGCGCAACCCGGGTAGTCTGTCTCGCTCAGGCAGTTTGTCCATTTGCTGAGCATAGTCTGGATTTTGTGCTCGCCGGGCGCGTTGTGGATGACGGTGAAGCCTGGGTTTTGGGAGTGTTTGCCGTGGATGTCGTTCAGGTTCCAGCCCGGAACCTCTTTGGGCTCGAGCGCCATGTTGATGCTTGAGCTGTGGTAGGGTACGCCCCAGTGGTTGAGAAGCCACTCGAAGGGCAGATGCAGGTTGGCGTAGATGACGTCGCTGTCAGCGTACACTATTACCCGACATTGAGGGAGAATGTGACGCCATGCTCCTGGACGTGCCCAGGCGCCGACGTAGCCTGGTGGTGCGGCTGTTTGGACGTAAATGTAGCGGTAGCCGTGAATGCGGCTGTAAAGGTATTGGTTCAGATAGCCGGCTCCTGACCAGCCACTGACTTCGCGCCAGTCAAAGGTGGTTTCGTTGGCAGCCCAGACTTGGTTGGTATCGTTCATAGGACGCGTGTCGGTGTTGACGATGCAAAGTTGTTGACCCAGGGGCTGGATCCACTGTGCTGGAGGGTTGATATGGAACTGGCTGCCGTCGATAGTCTCGACATCGGCATCGTAAGCAGGGATGGTGCTTTTCCACAAAGCGCGGATAGCGGCGTCCATAGATTTGTCCGTAGATGCTAAAGTCTGCGATGTAGAGCTGCCAAATGACGGTGTTGATGGTGGTGATCTAAAAGGATTAGAAACCGATCTTGTGTTATTCGAGAAAGATGGACGTTGACTTACCCTCTGACTGATACGAATATCAAGGCAAAAATAGACGACACAAAAAGAGCTATGACAGCCACTTTACACAGGACAGCTCCTCGTGTGTTTGGGCCACTGACATGCTCAGCATATTCCACAACCTGCCGCCAGAGACTTCGACTTTCATCGACGATTCGTGCCCAGAGACCTGGACGTTCATAAGGGAGGCCTTCGGTTTCTTCTTTTAGCGTTGGTCGACTGTCACTGTGAAGAGACGAGTGGGATGTTCGACTTTCAGTGTCGTGATACGAGTCATGCGCAGGCGTTTCGTATAGTGGTAGCATTGGGAGTTCCTTCTCACTTGTCATGTTGAGCTGGAAAAGTATAGCGAAGAAATTGATTGAGGGAAAAATGTGCGAATAATGGGACAGCACAAAATTTTTTAAAGATGGAAGATGGATTGGAGTATTGGGGAAAGGAAAACGGACAGGGCTCAACCAGTCATCTACTTTCTATAGGCGGACTAAGCCAACCTTGATAATGCTGTAACAAAAAGGTTCTGGACGAGGCCTCTGCACTCGATCGCAGAAGACCGAGTCCGTCCGAGGATTTTGACACTAGAAAACTTTCATGGTAATCACTTGTTTGCCTCCGCCTTCGCTTATCGAGGTCCATTTCCTCTCATCAAGAACACCAGCCGACGAAAGTGGCTGCGTTGAAGCATGAGCTAGACGTGCATAAGATGAAACCTGGTAGATGTGCCGCTAAGGCAGTATTAAGGTTCGTGGAGATCCTTGGCAGAATGTCACTACCGGCAATTGAGTTTGTGGCTGATATCGCATTAGCGCGCTAATGCATCAATGACATCCTCGTCTGCAAGATCCGACATTTTGGGACTTGTCTCGAGCCGAAACCAGGATGGGCGCTCGTGCATGGTGGACATTCGAGGCGATGGCCCGTAGAAGGATTGTGGACGATCGTTGACAAGGCGATCAGGCGATCTCACCATGCTGGCTGCCAAATTATGGTTACAGTCCTAGATTGTCGAGACTTAGCAGGTTCATTTGTACTGTCCGCTGTTGTGGTCACTTAACCGTATCAAGTCGCATCCTTTCGCAATGTCTCGTAAGCACCACTCCATAGCAGCATAACTGGAACAGCATCTTACACTTTTCTTTTCTCCTTATACTGCTTGCTTTACTGTCTCGTGTTGACAACAACCAATCGTCATGGGAGTCCTACAAACTGCCCTCCAGTACACGCGAGATATCAAGGCCACCGCTGTTTATGACACGATTAGGGCCGCTTCCATGTCCAGCGATTCCGACACTGATTTCGAGAAATACAGACCGGCAAAACAAGAGGCAACTCGGTCTCCTCATCGTCGAACAAGAAGTCACCGTATCTCCAGAATCTTGCACTACACTGCATTTCTCATCCTCTCGGCATGCATATCTGGCATAGCAGCCGTCTCTTTCGTGCGAGCATTTCCAGGTGGGGCTAAGCCTCATGCCGACAATAGCCTTGAAGCTATTACGAACAGCACTCTTGGCTTTGACAAGATTTACTCCATATCTTTACCCAGGCACTGGCATAAACATGATGGTCAATTGCTTGCTGCACGCTATACTGGCCTTGATATCACTCCTATTGAAGGCGTCATGTACGACGACATTCCCAGGACGGAATACCCGTTGTATTGGCACGATCCATTTCCAGGTAGCATTGGCTGCTGGAGGGCGCATCTCAATGTCCTTGCAGATATCGTTGATTCTGGTGCTGGTAGTGCTCTTATTCTGGAAGACGATGCCGACTGGGATGTCAGCCTAAAGCCACAACTTCAGGAGTTTGCTCGTGGCGCAATGGTTATTCAAGGCGCTGATGGTGCACACAAATCATCCCCGTACGGAGATGAATGGGATTTGCTCCAGCTAGGTGGCTGTCACTTTGACCAGCCTCCCCACGACCACAAGTACTACCTTATTGAGAATGACCCTACTGTGCCGCCACAATCAGTGCGGCATTCGTGGTGGGCTGGCCCGGAGGAAGTGCCTGAGATGAACAACACACGAACCATATTCAAGATGGGATACACAACCTGCACAACTGGCTATGCTGTGACCCAGTCAGCTGCCAGACGCATGCTTGCTGCCATCTCACTGCCACCGAATGTCGTCGAGTCAGCCATCGACCGAAAGTACGGCCGCATGTGTGCTCATATGGAGGGCGAGCTGCCACTCAGGTGTATCGGAGTATACCCTCCTTTGATTGGAATGCACCGTTTTGCCGGGTCTTCGAATGCAGACAGTGACATTGACAATGGATGGGAAGCTGAAATTCATCCGGAATATGCGTTTGATCTTGTGTACAGCGCTACAATGAACGTGTTGCCGTTCGCCCTGGGCTCAGAGACGGCCGTCGCGCAGAAGTGGGATGGAGAGGAGGCAAGAGCAGATATTCCCAGGATAGGCATGAAGTTTGAGTGGAGTAGTAGATTGGTGGAAATCGAGCCACGGGAATGAGATGGAGGATCATGACGCGTTGACTAATCTCTTGGTTGTTATATTGCTGTAGCTGAATGAATTCTATTCTTCGAGTCAATTTGTCCTCTTGGTGTGTTTGTGATTGCGTTTTGTACCAATGCGTTCTGCCAGGTATTGAGACGTATCAAGCAGGACCCTAGGTTTGCTTGCCCTAATACCAGTTGACATCACCGCTGTGTCGTGGAAATCCTGCCTTTCACCACCATCATCTATATACAGGACAAGAAAGGTAACGAGATATGGAGACGCAGGTAAAACACAATCAACATCTCTACAGGCTATAGACCTTTATGCCCCAACAAGCAAGCTCAAATACATTATGCCCAGCTCGACGCCACCCTCCCTGGGCTCGCAAGTTCAAACTCCAAATGCACCCCGCCATCATCCAGTAAACAGCCTTCTCGGGTTTCGTGCAGGAATTGGTGGTGGCGTTTCGTCTTCACTCCAGTTGTGCAGATGGGTATGCTCCGGCGCAGATGCACAACGATGGTGCAGTGGCCTCAATGGCTGGACACTGAGTGTATCTCTAAAGCCTAAATCGGGCCCAAACCTATCAGCAGAAAACATTGTCGACGATTGACTCATGAGAGGGTTGGGCGACGACATCGAGGACCTTGATGAAGACGAAGAGTCCTTACTTATATCACAGCTGCCTGTGCATAGTGGATGATGGGCGTCCTCCAGGCATGACCAAGGTGAGGAAGCGATAGTAGGTCGATATCGTGTTGGTAGTGCTTGATATTGTACACGATCGTACATCGAGAATGAGCGATGTAGAGAGTGCTCCGTCGGCTTTGCTTCCTTGTTATTGTCTGCGTAGCTTAGAAAGATAGCTTCGCGCTTGCGGCATGATGATATGTTGTCGTGCTGAGCTGTCCAATCGGGCGAGAAATGCGAGCTTGTGCTTTGCCAAACTGGTTCGATGATGCCACGAGCTGGCGAGTACGATGAGGTTGATGTGCTTGAGGAGAATTGCTCAAGGTCACCGTTCAGTGACCGTGCAGATCGAGGTGTTGATGGAGCTGTACTTTGTTCATCCTCTAGATAGTCATGGTTTGTGTTGGGATGTACACCAGTGATGAAGGTCTCCTCGAAGTCTTTGAAAGAGAAGTCAAAGGGAGGAACGATGAGAGACTCCAAGCTCGAGAAGGATGGCACAATATTGCGAGGCATATTTTTCTTGTTCCAAGATTTATGGCGTCTCCGACGTAACGTGGAATATGCTGTCTTAGGATGACAACCAGAATTATCGAAGCAATATAAAAACTTGTCAGGCAGTGGGAGATCTGGCGGATTGTGTCTAACACCTGACGACTGGCTCTTCGAGCGTGCTACCTTGTGGAGATGTCACCCTCGATAAACACAGATGAATTAGATGTCCAGACCAGTATGAACATCTGCAATAGACGAGATGCGGAGAAGGATACCCAAGCAGGTCGAGAACACAGTCTTACTGTGCCGTCAATTTCAATGCTCGCTTACAAGGGTCAAAGCAACGTCTGCATGCAGTATGATATCGAAGCGGCATTGACAACATGGAATGCACTTCAAGACCTGCCAAGAACACCAACCCGAAGCAGTTGACCTCTTCATGCCCTACAATGCAGAACCCTCTGTGTACTTTGGAACCAGGACGAAGGTGAAGCGCACAAGCATCAGTCCGCATCACAGCCCAGACCGTGACCGAAAGTACATCGACACGATTGTAGCGAGTAGTCCAGCTGAATAGAGCACCAGAACATGAACAACACTGTCAAATCACATCAGTGCTGGGACAGGAGACTGCGGCTGAGACCTAATTGGTTGTACAGGCCATGAAAGTGCTCCAAATCTACTACACTCACTAGACGGCTCGGTCCAACGTATCTGGTAACTGGTTGGGACTAGACTAGGACGTACCACTAGCCACTAGCACAAGGACTCATGTTAAGGCACAACAATGCGACCTCGAGCATGGTATCGAGCGATGACATATGCCGCTGCACGAATCTGTAGGCTCTATCAGTTTGAGCCAAAATAAGCGATTGGGATCCCTCAGCCGTTAGAGGATCGTGGCGCAGGGCTTTATGCAGGCCTGGGGTCAAACCGCCGACCCTCAGTATGCAGACAAGCCCACGGTTGCTCCTGAAACGTCTCGCGTGGCTTGATGTGAAGTGTTACTGCTGCCGTCTGAGTTGACGACACTTCGAGGATGATATTTTCTCTCATCCCAGATTCGGTCGCCACTATCAACTATCCCCGGACCTATCACTGAGTCATGACTGATGATCTTCGTCTTCTCCACGACGCTTTGTGTAAGCTCGCGCTTGTGGCCCACCTAACGTCTATGAACGGCGACCACGCTCTAAACTGGATAACCTGGATAACCCATGGAGCCCAGAGTTCGACATCTGCTTAACCATTGTCTTATTCCAGTCCGGAGGTCTCCATGCCGTGTGACGGACTTAGGTCGAACCGCGTCGGCTTGCTAGAGTTGGCACTGTCTGTGGTTAATTCTATCGTGCGTACCATACAGATCAGAAATAGCGTACATATCCGAGCAAGCACTACTCCCAGTGCCCACGTTGACTGTGCCTACGCCTGCCATCAGCTCGGGTCATTGATCTTACAGACGACCCGGGTATCACCGCGACTCTCAACAAAACTGCTCGTGCAGCTGATGGCCACGGAGAAGCCAATGTGCAACTAATCTCGAACCTTGGTGACGCTATTGGTGCACTCATCGTCAGCTAGGGTTCCCTACTAGATTTTACATTGGCTACCAGCTATCTAATTGGCTGAGAATCTCGCGCTTCATATACGCTGCCCAGTTTCAGCCATGAGCTCCATCATCATGCATGGTAACCTCCTGGTCTGGGTCGTGCTTGTGAAGTTCGCGGCGATGACAATGTCTCGGTCCACATTCGTGCGTGTGGTGGACCATGCCACCCGCACGAAACATCTATTTTCGAATGCTCAAGGCTTATCGAAGGCGAACATCGACGCCCGTGATGAGGTCATTAGCCATTTTCCCAGTGGTCTAGCCTTTAAGCGGCCTATTCACCTTTGAAGATGGTCGGTGGTATGCTAATCAAGAGAAACAACGACGCCCACTTGTATCTCGAGTTAGCTGTTCTCTCGTTCATCACTGTCGTTCCCTGAGAAACTATCGTTATTTATTTATTTATTTATTCATTCATTCATTCATTCACTGTACAAGATGAGGTATACCAGTACCTTTACAGTCCTAGCGTTGTTGGTTACCCATGCCATCGCTCTGCCTCAACGAAGCAGATCTGAGAATACTGTAGTGGTTGAGGCGAGGCACGATGCATGGGGAGGAGGGTGGCCAGAGATGACGAAGATTACACTCACTACGTCGAGCACTAGCGTGTCGACCAGGACGAGCGCGACTTTGTCTGGAAAGACCTCATCTCCCATGGCAAAGTCTACGTCGACGACTTGTACGGACGAGGACAAAACATCCACTCATAGATCGACATTCACTGTGCAAAGCAGCAGCAGCAGCACACAACACACTTTTACCAGCTCACTAAAGAGCTTGAGCACATCAGCAAAAGTTACGACATCGACAACCACTCCAAGCGTCGAATTGACGACTACCACGACAAAGTCTACGTCAACGACCTGTACGGACGACGAGAAGACTTCTCTCCATAAGTCGAGCACTCCACCTGCGTCCTCCTCTGGGCACACAACGAGCTCGACCTTCAAGGCTCCCTCAAGCTCCAGCCTAGTGCTGCGTACGTCCTTGACCTCAAATAGAGCAACATCAAAATCGAGCACGACAACTTGGTCCGACGAAACCAAGATGCCACAAAAGACATCAACCATTTCTTCAACCAAGGTCTCCAGCAGTGCTATTTCCCGGTCAAGTCATGCCACCGGCAGTACCTTGTCGTCAAGCAAGGCTACTTTCACGACTTCTTCGTCCCGCAAATCTACTAGCTCCGCTTCCACATCTTGGAAGCATGCTACTACCACTTCCTCGAGCAGCAGATTTTCCAAATCCACTTCCACTTCCAGCAAGCCAACCAGCACAGGCTCTTCATCTAAGACGACCAGCACTCACAATGTGACTGCAGACCCTATCTCAGGTACTTCCACCACTACTGCGAAGAAAACCAAGACTACGAAGGTTCATACAATGGGACCAAACATGGACCTGAACCGGGTGAAGAGAGACGTTGACCCAATGCTTATCGAACACTTGCTAGGATATTAAGCGCATTTTATCTGATTATCTTTGGTCTTTCTGTTTAACCTTATTTGCTTCATGGTCTAATCTTGATAGAATGGAGTTGTGGAGACGCGAATCATTTTAGCCATATATTACGAATTTTTGGCCTTCAGACGTCCACTGCTTCAACTCTGACATAATGTTCCGAGACAAGAACATTTGGTGTTTCATGCGTGTTTAACTCTGAATATGAGGAGTAAAGATTGCGGATGTGACACAACAAGGTGATAGCGCTTGTGATCGCCTGTGCCGAACGTCACCCCACTCATAACAAGCACAAAGACTGCAGAAGTTACTTTCATGACATGAAAATAATTCTGGAATACATAACATTATAACATGATCTGGGTAAGGCGAAAATACTCTAGGTCTTTACTTCATTCTGCTCGCTATCCTCGTCCTCGACGTCCGCGCTATCCACAGTGGGTACAGCAGTATAACCTTTCTCCTCATCCTGCACAACTACTGCGGCTTGCTTCGTGTTTCCCTGTTGAGCACTGTTGTCATTGGCATAAATCCACACGCCTCCAACAGCAACAGCAATCCCACCAACCTGTGCCAAAGTGAATACGGTCGGCTCAAACAATGGCGACAATCCCACAGTCAGCAGCAGTTTCGCGATACTGACAATATTGAACGTCAGTGCGCTTGTGCGCCCAATGATGAGGAACTGGCTCAGGTTCAGTACTGCAGCTACAAAACCGCTAAGCACGAACGCAAACGTCGCTCGACTTTCCACTTTAGTGAAATCCGGCAGTGTGTCTGTGAACGGCAGTATGCATAGTAGCATGGCAACTGCTACAGGAGACTGATTGAGAAGCAGTTGCGGCGCGGACATGTTGAGAGAGGCCAATTGCTTTCCAATCCAGATCTGGTATAGGGCCGTGACTGTGAACGCTGCAGCAGCAACGGCGGCACCAAAAGGATAAGCGACGGCTTCCTTCGTGTTTGTCATGCCAACTCCAACGCAGCAGAGTAGCACTGCGAGAAGACGTTGCTTGGAGGTGCAATTGCGGAAGAGGAGGAAGTTGAGCGCGACGATGGTTGGTGTAACCAGAATCTTGCTGAGTTGATTGAAGCCAACGGTGTTAACTGCGAGCGAAAAGTTGCCAAGGACAATTGATGCCGCGAAGAAGGAGGATATCGGGAGGATCTTGCTGATTGGTGCTCGAACGGGCACGAACAGGCGGAGACGTGTCGGAAGAAACACGGAAGCGCAGAGGAGTACAATGAACGTAGTAAGGAAGTGGTATGCTGCAGTTGTCACCTGACAGTGTCGGAGTTGTTCATCGAGGAAGACACTAAAAGGAAGGTGTTAGTCTCAGAAAATCCCTGTTCGATTGACCTGTGATGATACTGACGTTTTGTTGAGGAAAATGATTGCTACTGTCGCAACGATATTCAGGAGCATGAACTGTAGGTTAATGATGCGGTCTTTCCATAGCGTTGTTGTGCTAAGAGCATTCTTGTGTGCTTCTTGTAATGCCAATGTATCGGCGAGTCGCTCGTTGTCTTCTGTAGATATGGATGAGGACGAAGCGCGTTCCTCGAGCTCGATGAGATGCTGCTTGTCGTCTGCAATTGAGGACATGGTAGAATGCGTCAGCGTGCCTGGTGTGGTTGATGTTCAAGGCAACGAGCAGAGGTAAAAGAGGTAATCGATGGTCTGGAAGAAACGGAAGACGTGTGTGACTCCGCCGGGGAGCATTAAAACAGATTGATGTCTTTTACAGGCAGCGACCGCTCCACATGCTGATAACAGACAACGATTTGGGCTATGCATCAGCGGGATCTAGGTATGCAATGTCCAGGTCCAGGTCCAGGTCCATCCGCGATATCCCAGTAGTCCAACTTCGAATCCACTTGTGCGCAGGACGTAGCTTGCCCTCGTCACCCGCGGTTGTTCAAATCCAAATCAAGCAGGAGGTGGTCGGCATAATTGTGCATGCATAATGCATCAGTAAACCGTTTAGTCCCAACGTCTTAACTTGGCCCGCTCAATTAATCGCTAAGTTAAGGTTCGGAGACGGTGCAACGGCGAGCTGAAGGAAGCGCGTGCTATGTAGGCGGAGTCCAGATTGGTGATCGAAAACCTGCAGGACCAATGGCTGGACGTTGATGACATCCTTACCGCTTGGGTTGGTAATCGAGCATTGCCCGCAGCCTGTGATTATGATCGTCAAAGATAATGCACGTTGCGGTATCAAAGTCACTGCTGGTCAGGCTCGCTATGGGAAATGGTACTTTGATTTTAGGATAGTACGGGATTCATTCGGTGCTGTCAAGTGAGGAAGAGAAAGCGACCTAAAGGTCTGCAAGAAGTATCGGTCATCCTGAGCTGCTCGCTGCGGCGCACTATTCGTCTCAAGCTGCAAAACTTTCACAAAATGTTCCCCTACCTGTATTCAACTCTTGTCATCTTGTGCCTATCATTTTCAACAGTTGTCAGTCAAGCAGAAGATGATAACGATGCGTGGTCTCATTACGAGAGTGGTGAAATGGGTCAATATCCACAGGTCACCTACAAGAGTACAAGAGTAACCACACCACAAGTACACGTCATCAAGTGGAATTCCAGCTGTGACATTCAAAATCATGTTTTCATTAGTCCGCATGCTGGGAAAACACAAGACAACAAGATTTTGATGTATGACACTAAAGGAGATTTGGTTTGGTACCAACAGGAGAAAGGATCTGTTCATAATGTCCAGGTTCAGCAGTACAAGGGAAAAGATTATATAACCTACTGGGTTGGTGACGATGAGAATCAATTCTGGGAGCATGGAGCTGGTTATTACAAGATGGTTGGTAAAGAATCGCCATACTTTGCGATCGTTTGCTAACCACAAAGTTAGTTGGACCGCACTTATGCTATGGCGTATACAGTACAGGCAGTGGGTATTGATGGAGACTATCACGAGTTCTCCATCACCCCGCAAGACACAGCAGTCATTACAGCCTATGTCCGAACACCATGGAATCTTACAGATCAAGGACGAGACAACGGGTACATCTGGGATTGTGTCTTCCAGGAGATTGACATCGAATCTGGCAGTTTACTGTTTGAGTGGCGTGCCAGCGACCATTTCAAGTTCAGCCAAATGGCTGTCAATAGCTGGAGTTCGTGGACGGGAACATTTCAAGACCCGTGGGATTGGTTTCATCTAGACAGTGTGCAGAAAGACAGCTCTGGGAACTTTCTCATTACCGCGCAACATACCAACGCAATACACTGCATAAGTGTCAAGTCAGGCAAACGACTGTGGCAACTGGGAGGCGGCGTGCAGAACACTTTCACCGATACTTCGTCCCGAGGTCTCGCGACGACGTTCGACAATCCACAGATGGCACGTTGGGAGACATCCGTCAACCAGACAAACGCTGTACTCACAGTGCTTTCCACCACAACTGCCATAGACCCCCATCAGTCACAAGGCCTCAGAATTGCCCTCAATCTTTCTCGTCGCACTGCCACACTACTGACAACATTTATGCATCCCTCGCAACATCTTGCACGCGGCGGAGGATCGCTTCAGCGCCTCGGCGGTAACCGTAATTATCTTCTAAGCTATGGTCGCACACCTGTTTACTCTGAATTTGCACCCACTGGCGAGCTGCTTTGTAATACACATTTTGCGCCCGTCGTCACACACAGCGCAGCAGTGGAGACGTACCGGATCTATGCTGCGCGATGGAAAGGTTTCCCATTGTCGCCGCCGATTGTTCAACGTGAAGTGAATGCTTTTCATGTCCACTGGAACGGAGCCACAGAGTTGAGAACGTGGATATTCGAAGGACGCATCGCTCTACCAGGTCACCATCTATCGTCGTATCAGGCCCTCGGTGTCTACAAGACTCTAGGCTTCGAGACGGAGGTAGCGCTGAATCAGACACAAAGCTTTCGAGCATACAGACTGACGGCGAAAGATGCAAGAGGTAACACTCTCGGAGTTTGGGCCGTGGAAGAAGATGGAACAGTGAAAGAGGTGGTGTTGCTCGAGCGTGAGTGGTTGCCAGACGCGTCAGTGATGCCACGGTTGGCGTTGATCCTAGTGGTTGTCGGCGCGCTGGTTATCATGACAAGGTCCCTTCTGGCAAAGAAGATACTCACGGCTTTGCCCGGGAGGGTTGGTATGCAAGAGGAAGTAAGTCGGCGTAAAGTAGCATTAGGAATAGTGTAGATTCTTTATTACCTCAATTTGAAACGTTTTACAATATCATAAAATCATCTCTGAGATAGAGTATATAGAAGACCTTCCCATTGCGTGCACGGAACCACTCGGTGCACACCTTACCTGTAAACTACTACCTATCTTAATACTACTATATATATATTAAATATAAATTAAATTAAGTGCGGATTAGCGCTTCTAGAAGCCTAGGTCGTGAAGAATATATCTCTAGCCGTATAATAAGCTAGGTGCGATTATAGCACGCTCAGTAGACGCTAGAATAAGGTAACCTAGTAAATCGATAATACTATATAGAAAAGGCAATTACTCGATAATATGCAGTAATAGATACTACTAGACTAGATTAATAAACTATAGGCTACGTGCGTACCTTCTACACGTACTATAGTAACGGCCTAGGTTGTCTAGCTATTAGAAAGGAGTTCTAGCTATAACTAGATTTTATCATTTATTTAAAAACACTAGTATACTTTAGCCTCTAATTACTTAACTACATTAGATATAAATCGCTATAAAGCTAATATTCTAGCTACTTATAAGTAGTACTTCTAGAGAATATGCTAAAAGATAGATAAATACGAAATTACGCCTAGAAATATATATAATATAGATGAAAAAGGGTTTCTTATTAGACGACTTATTAAGGCGCGTAGGATCTTTAATAAGAACTTAAAGAGGTTAGAGAAGCTTGCTAGGGTTAGATAGGATAGTAGTAGGGAGTACATTATAATTATAGGCACGATATATACGGGTAGAGATATATTACTATCGCTTCTAATATATTAGGCTAAAGGAGATAGCGTTAGTAATATCTAGCTATAAGATTTTAAACCTAACGCGTAAGATTACTAGTTTACAAGCTTGCCTAATAGCTAGATTAGTAATAAGCTAGATTTAGAGTAGCTAGTTAACCTATCTCACTATACTATTACCGCTAAAGCTAGGCGGGAGTAGAGGATGTTATTTATAGACGTAGGTAGGTAACTATAGCGTATTAAGCACGCGTAGCACTGCTCGGGTCAATTTCAAAAGAGTATATTAGTTCTATACGAGGAGCCTGCTATACTAATAGCACTAGCTAGGTTCATGCACTTATTACTATAGCTCTAGTACGGTTTCTATACCTACTAGCATCCCAAGTAACATGCTATATGTCCTTTACCACTCCTCCTCTAAAGATATGATTTTACTATCTTAATCGCGTATAGGTAACTCTTTCCCTCCTAACCGCCGTAGAATTAACTACTATACCATCGTCCCGGCCTGTATACCTGTTAGT
>Ga0160427_10001587_pt1 | contig 13929 bp, 12 predicted proteins | sample SolpanmetagenomL_FD_108194 | JGI IMG/M metagenome (GOLD analysis project Ga0160427, IMG submission 108194) | Solar panel surface microbial communities from Lawrence Berkeley National Laboratory, California, USA - L | ecosystem: Engineered > Built environment > Solar panel > Unclassified ...
ACCGACTTTTCGCATGTCTGCGCCTGGACGCGAAATGATTCAAGTCCCACTGGACTTTATTGAGCGCCTTGCAGACGCACTTTGCTACGCCGCCTGACGCTTCCCAATGGCCAAAGTCGAGCTCAGGACATAACCTTTCACCCGCGCTTACGTCCGGGAAGGCGGCAGCCCATGACCACCCTCTGCTTGCCTGAGTCGCCCAGTCCGGACGCCTTGAAGGCACACATCCGACGCACGCCGGGCCTGCGGGCCGAACTGATCGCCCTCGCCCAGATGCGAGAGGCCCGCGAGGATCGCCTCTCGTACCTGAAGGCCGTGCTGCTCGGTGCGGCCATCCACCAGCAGCTGAAGCTGGAACACCACGAGATTCAGCACCTCGCCGAAGCGACCTTGAAGTTCGCGCATGCCCCCGAGCGGCACGATCTCGGCTGGCAGAAGAGCGAACTCACCGACGACCTGAAAGCCGAGCGGCTCCAGCTGCGCAACCTTCAGCGCAACACTGCCTTCCTGCGCGCTGCCGGGCTGCTGCACCGCAGTCTGCCCGAACTCCCTGAACAGCAGCAGCGCCACCTGCTGAGCTTCATGCTGCACGGCTTTTTGCTGGCCGACGGCTACACCCGGAACATCTGGGTCGAGAGTGAGATCGGCGGCCTGAGCTTCCTGGTGCAGCACCAGCACTGAACAAGCAAGGAGCAGATTTCGATGAACGGGGGACTTGACCGCCGCTTACCACCGCGCGAGACTGAACCATGACAGCACCCGCCGCACCTACACTCCCGGCACCGCGCAAGCCCACGCCGCAGGAACTGCGGCTCCGGGTGGCCCGCATCACGTACAACAGCCTGCGGATGGAAGGCTTCGAGCCCTCCTTCGATCAGATTCTGGCCTGGCAGGACGAAGCCCGGAGGCAACGTGGGGCAGATTGCAAGTGACGGCAGACCCTTCACGCCCGACGAGACACAGCGCCTAGAACAGGCGCTGTCTTTGTTGCTGATCACCTGCCTGGACACCCGCCCCCTGGGGCTGACCGCCAAGCAACTGCGCCGCTGGCACCGAACCCTGAGCGCCGAGGTGCCGCGGATGTCCGGCGGGGTCTACCGCAGCGGCGACGTCGTCTTCGGATCGCTCTTCGGCCTGCCGCCCCACGAGATCGCCCCGGCCATCGGTGCCCTCCTGAGCCGCCACCACCAGTGGGTCCGGCGCGTGGGCAGTGACCCTGACGACGCGGCCGTCACCTTGCACGGCACGTATCTCCATGCCGAGCTGATCCGGGTGCATCCCTTCGCGGATGGCAACGGACGGCTCGCCCGACTCGTCCAGGCGTGGCTGTCACTGAGTTTCGGTCACTTCCCGCCGGATTACCCGCCTGAGCAGCGCCCAGCGTATTACAGTGCACTGAGTCGCTACTGCCTGTACCGGGACCTAGAGCCGCTGATGGCCCTGAACGCAGAAGAACCGACTTAAGCTGGCCTGCCCCGTTCACCGGACGTTTGGAGCACCCGTATGACCAGCGAAGACCCTGCCAACAACCCGGCACCTGCGCCCGATCCAGCGCTGCAAGCGCAACTGCGCGGCGCGGACGTCTTCGATTGGACCCAGATCCGCCAGCACATTCCGAAATGGACGCCGGAAGAACAAGCTGAACACGCCGCGTTCTGGACCGAGCTGGACCGGGACCGCCGAAGCCGTGGGCACAACCACACCTGACCCCCCTCAACGCTCAAAACAAGGGATCCATCCCGTTGTCCGGAATTTCCCGGGCTTCATCTTCCTCGTCACTCAAATCGTAATCCGGGATGTACTCCTTCAAGACAGAGGCGAAATGCAGCGGGCCGGGCGAGTTGATCCAACTGCCGAAATGGGCGTACTCCCGGCGCAGGGCCTCCACGAAGCGGGCCAGATCATCCGGTTCCAAGCCGCCCGCGCGGATCACCGTGATGTCCACTGGATTCGGCGTCTGGTACGCGTCCAGGTACGGCGGCCGGACGTTGCCGTTCTCCTCCGTGACGAACCGGTCCGAGCTGATCGCCCGGGGCCGCTGAATGATCTTCGAGCCGAACGACAGGTACGTGTGCAGGCCCGGCTCGGCGTCCGCCACCCGGTACAGGTGCGCGTCACTCCACACCGCCGCCGGCACCACCTCGCCGTCCACCCGAATCCGGGTTTTCGGCGCGTCCCGCACCACCTTCGGCGAGACGTCCGACCGGATGCGGATGAAGGTCGCGTCCGGGCAGTTGCCCTCGAAATGATCCTGGCCGGCCAGGGTGATGTCGTTCGGGTTGACGTTGGCGTCCGACAGCCACGGCCACAACCCGCCCAGCGTACCCGCGTCCGCCAGAACGATCAGATCGGGGTGCTGCTGGGTGCGCTGGACCAGCATCTGCGCGATGAATTTCTGCGTCAGCTCCCGCCGGACCTTGTTCGTTTCATTGGTGTTCTTGCGCCGGGCCAGGGGACTGGGCCCGTACTCGCTGAGTGCGCGCAGCAACTGCGGCAGCGGCAAAAACGGCGTGACCTGCGCTTCCTGCTCTCCTCGCCCGAGCATCACCGACCCGGAACACGCCCCAGTCACCGGGTCGAGCTCGATCACGTACGGCACGAAACTCGCGTCATTCTTCTGGAAGGCCTTGCGGTTCACCCGAATGACCCCCACGCCCAGCACCGGCCGACCCGCCGTGCCCAGGAGCTCGCGCGCCTTCTCCTCGATGCCGTCCATCTTCCCCAGGCCCTTCCAGGCCAGATCGCGCCAGGCATTGATGGTCCGCATGCGGAACTCCGCGACCGCGTCCTCCGGGATACTCCCGTCACGCCGGGTTTTGCTCGGCAGCAGGTACTGCACCGTCAGGCCCAGCGTCCGGTTGAGCGCAACCCGCGCGACCCGCTTGTTGATCACGTCGTCATGCCCACCGGGGTACCAGCGGTCGGCGATGATCAGCGCGCTGCGCAGCGGCTGATCCGGATGCTGCTGCTGATATTCCTGCAGCTCCTCGATGAACGGCTTCCAGGCCTTCAGGCGCTCCTCGGCGCGTTCCGAGGGCCTGGAGAGGTCCTGGCCGGGCAACTCCCGGCGCGACCCGTGCACGGCGTCCGGCAGGCGGCGTTGCAGGATGGTCGCGCCGTCCTTGAGCACCGTGCGCAAAATCTTCTCGGCCCGCTGCGCTTCGGCCTGGAGGTTGGGGCCGTAGCCGATCACGATCTGGTGCGTGCCGCCGTAATGGGCGTCGATGTTCGCCTGCATCCGCACGGCCCAGTCGGTGAGTTTCTTCTGCCGCATCGCCTGATCTTTCTGTGCCTTCCGGGCGTCCAGCAGCGCCACGGCAGCCGTGGGTTCGGGTTCGGGGGCCGCCACCACCTCCGGCGGCGCACCAAACAACGACAATGCCGGCGCTGGCCTCACCCCTTTGCCCTTCCGGACCACGCGCACCCCACCGTCGAAGGCGCTCGCCCACGCGGCGTCCAGATCCGTCTCGCTGCGTGAGGTGGTCTCCACGACCTCCAGCCCTGCCCAGGGCGTGAACCCGGCGTCGGCCAGCAACGCCGTGAGCCGCGCGAAGGACTCCCGGCGGTTCAGGTCCGTCACGCCGTACAGCGCCGCGTCCGTCTCCGCCCGGCCATTCTTGTGGGTGATGACGACGCGGTGCGCGCCGTACGCGCCGCTGGTGCCGTGCAGGCCCAGGGAAGCGGCGGTCACCAGGCTGGGCAGCTGATACGCCGCGGCCAGCAGCTGATAATCCACGCCGAGCTCCAGGTGCTTGCCCAGCTCGAAGCGCAGTGCCCGCGTCTCCCCTGCCGGCAGGACGTAGCCGCTGAGATGCTGGTTGCCTGAACTGGGTTCGCGGGCCCAGACGAACTTCTTATGATGCACCTTGATGACCGGCCGCGTCCGGCCTGGGTACGTCTCGGCGCTGAGCGTCACACCGAGGCTGAAGCGGACGTCCGGCCCATTCGGGGCGGGCAGCGTGATGACGTCCGTCATCAGACTCACCTCGTTCGAGATGACGTCCCCGCGGATCACACGCCGCAACGGGCCGCGCTCCGGGTACACCTCCTGACCCTCGATCAGGTCCGCGACGTGATCGGCCAACGCCGCGTACTGCCGACTGCCGAACGGCACGCGGGCCGTGCCGGTCTGCCGGTTGGTCTCCCAGGTCAGCACCGCCGAAGGCTCCTGCCGGCCCCGCACCGCCTGACCCGCCAGCGCCATGCGCCGCAGCGTACCGGCCGCACTGGCCGGGCCGGGCAGCAGGCCCTCACGCTCCGAGAGGGGCGCAAGCGACTCCAGCGCCCACACGGCAGCGGCGTCGTTGGCGGCCTTCAGTGCCGTCGGCGGGTCCGCTCTGGTAAACGCCAGCGTGCCGTCCTTGAGGCCCAGGAACGTGTCGGTGCGAATCACCCGGGCGTCGCGGATCTGAAGGTGCATCCGCAGGTCCTGACGGGGCAGGCTTTTCTTCTGTGCCCACAAGCTGCGGTCCAGGTTACTCAGCAGCGCGTGGGCTTCCGGCGTCCAGGCCAGCTCCGTCGCCACATGAAACTGCTCGGTGGTGTCCTCGAAGGAAAAGGCCATCGGAATGATGTTCGGCAGACTGCTCAGGCGTTTGGACATACACGTCTCCAGGGAAAGAAGCAAAAAGAGCGCAGGAAGTCAGGTTGAGGTCGGCGCTGCCCTCACTCGTCGTCGTCGAAGGCGCTGAGGTACTGGTCGTCCTCGTCGTCTTCCGGGGACAGCGGACCGCTCGGCCCGAGGCCGTCGATGTCGCTGAAGGCGTCGGCGAACGGGCGGTACAGCGCCTCGAAGATCGCCTGCTGGGTGGGATCCGAGGCCATCAGCAGGTCACGCAGCAGGTGCTGCATGCCCACCAGGACGCTGCTGCGTTCATCGTCCGTGCCCCCAGCGGCACTCCTGGGGGCCCAGGCGGCGTCTACGAAGTGCACCTCTGCCGGTTGACTGCGGCGAATGGCGCGCCCGATCGTCTGAATCACCGGGATCAGCAGGTTCGCAGCAAACGGCCGCACAAACTCGTCCGGCAGCAGACTCGCACTCATCGGGCGGGCCAGCAGGCGCATGACACTGGCGTACAGCTGCGCCCGCCGGAAGCGCTGCGCGGCGGCCAGGTCAGCGAGCGTCTGGGCCTGGGCGGGCTGAGTGTCGAACGTCTCCGTCTCCCGCGCGATGCGCGAGAGCATCAGCGTCAGGTCCCCGACCACCGGATGCGGGCGGATCAGGAAGTACAGACTCCCGATCGCCGCGACGCCGTTGTCCGCGTCCGCCGTGTGGAACACGATGTTCACGCCTCGCCCCAGGGCGGTCATGGGGAAAACGATCACGTCCACGTCGTCTTGCTGCCCCAGCGTCTCCACCTGGCCGCGCAGCACCGACTGCTCGCCGGGCGGGGCCGCATCGGGTTTGACCCGCAGCACCCCGCGGGTCCGTTCGGCCAGGGCCGGGTTGACGCGGGCAATCTCGCGGATCACCTCAGTGACCTGCGCGTACGAATTCACGATCAACGCCGCCTTGCGGGGCCGGCCCAGGGCGGTGCGGGCCGCCCGGACCGAGAGTTCGAGTTTGCTCAGCCCACCGGCCTGGTCGGGCCGGACCAGGTCCCGGGTCACGGCGCGCAGGTTGCTGAGCATGTGCACGCCCGTCCCGCTGATGCGCAGAGGCTCACGGCGAAGCGGGTCCATGACCGGGCGGAACTTCAGGGTGATGCGGGTATCCTCCTGCTGCCGGGGCCGCAGAACGTACGCGGGCGGCACACTGACGTGGTAGGCACTGGCGTCGGGCAGCCAGGACGTGGCGCTGGTCAGCAGGACGTGACTGCCCTCCTCATGCAGTCGGCGCAGCAGCAGCCGAGGGGTGCTGTCGAGCACCAGGTACTCGATGTCGAAGCCCGTCCCGTGGGTTTTGTGGCGGTACAACACACTGCTAAAGGTCCCGAGCAGGTTGCGCGGCACCAGCAGATCCAGCTCGGCACTCGCCTTGGCGCGCACCGCCTGCTGGAGGATGTCGTGCCCGGCCAGGGCGCGGGTGGCGCGGACCAGCTCCTGGTACGCGGCGATGGAGAAGCCCACCGCGACCGCCAGCCGGGCGATGGGCGTCAGGACCGCCTGGTGCGCCTCGGAGAGCAGCAGGGCGAACTGATGCGCGACGGCGTCCATCTCGTCTTCGAGGTCGTCGGTGCGGTGCAGCTGCGCCCAGTAGCGCGTCAGAGCCCCCACCAGGCTCGCCCAGCGGTCCTGCAAGACCTCGGGCGTCAGGTTCAGGGCGTCCTCCACCGCCGGGCAGGGCGGCGGGCGGTCCGGGTTGTAGGCGGCGTACAGCGCGCTGTCGAAGAAGGCGTAGATGGCGCTGCGCCGCTCGCTGCTCGCCGGAATCCGGAAGTGCCGCAGCGCCACGCGAATCAGGTAGTTGGTGGTCAGCAGCCGGTTTTCGAGCGCGAGGCCCAGGTCCTCCTGGTGCCGGTCCTCGAAGGTGGTGATCTCCTCGTGCAGGCGGATCAGGTGCCGCTCGAAGGTGTTGGCGGCGTGCGCGTGGGTGTACATCCGGTGGTCGGTGACCGAGAGCGTGCCGTTCAAAGCGCGGGTGGTAACGCGCTGCGCTTCGGCGTGGATGCTCTCGGGACTGCCGCCGAGGTTGAGGCTGTTCGCGCCGAGCAGATCGAGTACCTTCTGGGTTTCGTCCACCTCGTCGAAGATCACCAGATCGAAGGTCCGGGCGATCAGCTCGAAGTACTGGAGCCGCTCCGGGCTGGTGTGGGCCGGCACCGGGGTGTCGGCGCTGCGGACGTGCCCGAGCCAGATGCTGGCGCTCACCAGGTCGCGGTGGTTTTTCATGCGCCCGCAGCGGCTCCAGACGGGACACAGGTGCCGCACCTGATGACCGCTGTCCGTTTGACGGTAGATCTGCTCGCAGGGCGGGGCGTCCTGCGCGTCCCAGCGCGCCCAGGCGTCATGCTCACTGACCGCGAAGGCCGGCAGCGGACAGGTCTGCGCAAACAGGTCCGCGGAGGGCAGGGTGTGCCCGAAGCCGCCGTTGCCCTGCGCGGCGATGAGTTCAGCGAGGCGCTCGCCGTGCTTGCGATGGGTGGTTTCGCTGCGGCCCACCAGCATGGCCGCCCCCACGTCGTAGCGCCGCAGCCGGTCGAGGTACTCGCGGGCCACCTCGATGCTGGTAAAGAACACGCACACCCGCTTGCCCTGCAACGCGAGTGTCGCGCACAGCAAGCTGATCAGGGTGGTCTTGCCCGCGCCGGGCAGCCCGATCAGGTGCTTGAGGCCGCTGAGATCGAGGATGTCCGTCGGCTGAAGGCCGTCCGGCGTGACCTGCTGGAGCGAGATGACGCCGTCGAGCCGCGCGCGCCACGATTCGCGCGGCCAGGTCGCGTCCGCAGCCGCGTCGAGCGCGTCGAGCCGGTCGGCGGTTACCTGGAGGTCGGCCAGGGTGACCGTGAGGGACGGGTCAGGAACGCGCGTCAGATCATGCTGCGCCGGAGCGGGAATATCCAGGTCGCTGAGCCGCAGCGGGATGTCCACCGGGTCAGTGCGGGGCCGCAAGCGGGCCGTGACGTCGCCCGGAGGCGCGACACTCAGGCCGTGGCGACGCCGGGGAATCGGGGCGGCCAGGGTGAGTTTCGCTTCACGAATGCGGGCGTCCATGCCGGGCACGCGGGTGAAGGTCAGGTCACGCGGGTGAATGATGTACGCCGCCTCGGCCGTACGCTGCTCTACCGCCCGGAGGTAGGCCTTGACGGCCACCCGAACGGCCCGGGGCGTCAACAGCTGCCCGGTGAGGCGGCGGACGTTGCGGATGGCCTGCGCGTGCCCCTGGGCCTGAACAGTGCGCTCGGCGACCCGGACGCCGGAGAGCAGCATCGGCAAAAGATCGAGGCTGCGCTCGCCCAGATCCTCGAGCAGCGCGCAGGCCCACTGGATGCGCTCCTGCCCTTTCCAGCCGGTGAACGGCACGGGGTCACTGGCCGGGTGGACCTGCCGGGAGCGGCGCGGCGGACGGGTACGGGTGTCAGGCATGCGGGGCCTTCTTCAGGAGGGCAATGGTGTCGGTGACGCTCAGGATCAGCAGCGAGCGGCGCAGCGGGGCAGTGAGTTGCTCACTGAGACGGTCAAGGTACTGCTCCTGACGTGCCCGGCGGTCCGCGACCGCGAGAATGCGGCGCTCGTAATGCCGCAGGCCGCCGATGCTGGCGTTCAGGGTGCGGGCCAGGCGCGCGGGGTTGGCGTGGTCTTTGACGTCGACGCCGGTGTGCTCACCGAGCGACACGTCGCAGCGGTCCAGATGCGGGTAGAGCGTCACGTCCTCCAGACCCGCTTGACTCAGTTCGCGGTGGAGCCGGAGTTCCTCCTGGGCCGGGTCGCTCCAGTAGCGCAGGAGTTCCGGGCGGGCCACCCGGGCACGCTCCGCCGGGATGGCCGGTCCGGCAGCGGGGGTGGCGTGCATGGCCCGGCAACTGGCGAGTCGGCAGGAACCGTCGGCGCGCATGGGACCGCGGCAGTGCGCGCAGCGGATGACGTTCCGGCCGCGGCGCTCGTTCGGGTGCACCGGTTCGTAGCACTGATGAATCAAGGCACGCAGGGGGGCGTTGAGGTGCGCGTCGAGCAGCAGCGTCTGAAGTTCGTCCTGCGTGGCGAGCGGCTGCTCGGCGATGAAGCGCCGGATCAGGGTGTAGGTACCGGCCTGCTCATCCTCCGGGAGGGTCGCCAGGGCGTCCATCAGCGTGCGGTGCAGGCGCGATTCGATCAGGTCGTCCACCCGTCCGCCCTGCTGGGCGAGCTGGTCGCACTCCTCGGTCGGAACGAGGTAATCCGGGTCGACCAGCAGCGTCTCGGCGTAGCTGGGATGCGTGGCCAGCGGCGCGGGGGCCCATTCCTGCATGGGGCGGGTGCAGGCGTGAATCAGGACGTGGACGGAAGCGAAGCGGTCCTCTTCACCGGCACGCAGGGCCAGACGGGCCAGCCAGGCCTGGGCTTGGCGGAGTTCGCGCGGCAGGTCGTGGATGATGCCGACGACTTTGCCCTGCTGGGTGTCTTTGAATTGCCGCAGCAACCCGGCGGCGAGGAGCACCACCGTCTCGTCGATGAAGCTCTCGCTGGCGGGTGGGGCTGGGAGGAGCTCAGGAGTCTGAGCCGTTCCTGTCAGGGCGGCCCAGAGTTGTTCGTCGCTCTGGGCGTGCAGGTCCTGTTCGATCAGCACAAGGGGAAGGTCCTGATCGCGGAGTTGGCGGACGCGCAGCAGCTCGAGGATGTTTCGCCCGGTGAACTGCCGTCCATCCTGGGTGAGGAGGCCCGAAGCGCGCCAGTCGCGGGCGAGACGTTCGGTGGGCACGGTGAGGTGATACTCATCCGCGATGATGCCTGCGCGGTCCAGGGCCTGGGCTAGGGTGGAGCGCCAGTTGGGCAGGTCAGAGGGCAGGGTCACTTCCGCACTCTAGCTATTGACAGCTCTGGTGTCAAATTGTTTTACAGATGAGGTGTCGTTCCAAGTGGTTGGTCAACAGCCTGTTGACCAACTCGCGGTGCGCCTGAACCTGCACCGAAGTTCACGCCGCAGGCCCCGCCAGTGCCCGGCACCTTCCGGGTCCCGCAGCGCCGTTATTTCGTGCAGCCCAATACTTCCGTAAACGGCGTGCTTGACAGTCGCTTCAACGTCGGAATGGCGTAGACTTCAAAAACACGGCGATCCTTTTGCCCATTCTGATCAAAAGTGTAATTTGTGGCATCAACGCACAGCAATTCACCGCGATATGAATATGAGTTTATGGTCCCAAATGTAACTTGCCTTCGGTCGCCCACAGTATTCCAGACGCGAATTGTATTATCTCCAAATCCAAGAAGGTATTGACCATCATCTGTCCATCTGACTTCTCGAACGATACTATTTTTTAACTCAACACCCTTTCCACTTGGTCCGACAAGGTAAACGACTGCATTCCAATATTTTGGCCGACGTCCCAAATAATGAACGGCCATGAATTTTCCATCTGACGACAGAGCGCTGGACACCAATTTCCAATCAAAGTAGGATTCGCCCACATCATCACGGTCAATCTTGGGACCCAGAAGATCAACGTCCGCCCCATTCGGCATCACAGCTAAGAACTCTAATTTTGGATCATAAAGCGGGAGGTTTTGTGCTCCTGTCGTGCTTGCACCGAACAAGGCAAGCGAAAGAACGAGGGTAAGCCATTTGTGCCTGATCAGCATGAGACCGCCTTCATTACGGTGTAAATTTATCGAGAAGGTAAATGAGGCGGCAAGCCTTTCCGGCAGCTTTAAATTTTTGAGCGGCATCGGGACCAAGAACCGCATCCGTGATGTATTGGGAAGAAGGTGCAAACTTCGTCGCCTGAACTCTCAAGGCCTTAAGGCGAGTGACATTGGCAAATTGCCTGATGACCTGCTCTTTATCAATGTACGTATGGAGATTCCCTTCAGTCATAATTTGAGAAGTCACGCCCTTGATAAGCGCTTCATCCGGCCAGAGTTGTTGTCCGCGAGCGTCAAATACGAAACTCGTTTGTGCTCGCTCAAAGTGTTTATTGAGACCCCGGACATCAATCACAATCGTGCACAGCGAAGCTTTCGGAGCTGGTTTTTTCGGTGGGTTTGGTTGCGTGAACGCCGGGTCCGGCTTCACGGGATACTTCTTCTGATACGTCATATCGATGGTCCCCGTCATCGGCGCAAGCGTAAGCAACCAATAATTTCCCTCGAGATGCGCCATGTTGAAGATCCAGCCCGAGGATGCCGTCGCATAATCCCCACCCACTGAATTAAAAGCAGGGAGATTCAGCCTCTGGGCCAAAGCGTTTGGCGGGTATTGCGTGTCCATTGTGCATTCCCGCCGTGAACATCTGATCGAATCCGGTTGAAGACTCAGAAACACTTCGTTTGGCGTCAGCGCATGACTGACACAGCATAACAACACACCGACGAAGAAGAGACGTCGACGAAACCGCGTCAACCCCATCATTGCCACGCCCCAGCAGGCGTGAGGGCCGCGCGTTTCCAGGCCGTGCCGATCACCGCGCCGCCCAGACCGCCGAACAGCACAGCGGCATCCCCGGCACCCACCAGACGTGCCCGGCGACGAGCCCGAAGCCAATCAGCACCGCTGCCGCCGCGACCATCGCCACACCCAACACCGCCAGCACGCGAGGTTTCATTCTCCCAGCATACCCACAGGGCGATCACGCCGCACCCCCCGACACAACGCCCTCACCCCGGCAGTGCGCCGGGGACAGCGGGCGGGCCGGCGACCACCCGAACCGGCAAGCCCCACAGCGTAGACGAGGACGAACAGGCGCTTTCTCGCCGACTCAGTCCCGAAGACCCAAGACGGTGACCGCCAACCACTTTTTCACCCCTCTCGGGGCCCAGGGAAGGTATGACGCACCTCAACCACGGTCCGCTGTGAAGTCCCAGGTCACGCCGCTCACCCAGGCGCTGATCGCCGGCCCGGCCAAGCCGCAAGCCCGGCTGATCACCGGCTTCACACTCACCGTCGCCGAGCGCCGGGGCCGCACATGCCTGGCCCTCACCCTCCAGGTCGGCGGCGACCAGACCCCCCACCCCGACTGGCAGTGGTTCTACCTGCCCGACGCCTACGAGCACGCCAGGCAGGCCGGGCAGGCGGTGATCGGCCGGACCTTCCAGCAGGCCGACGAAGCGCTCAGCGGCGTCTGAGCCACCGCCGCAACCCCCTTGACCCCGGGAGGCATACCGGGGTCAGCCGCAGGCCCCACCTCGGAGGATCCCAGCATGACTCAGTCCCAGATCCGGCAGATTCACCCCCCTCGTCCGCCCATCCACCACCGCAAAGCCCTCCACCAGACCGCACCAACACCGAGCGCCCTCGAGACCCTGGCGAACCAATGCGGAATCACGTCGAAGCCCGGACGGGACCAGAAGCTCGCCAGCCTGCTGGCTGAGAAGCTCAACGAGGCTGGGTTCACGCTTGACCTCATCGCCCGGCGCGGTGGGGAGCGGATCGACGTCGACGTGTACGCCGAGGGCCGCTGGTGCTGGAGCGAAGTGAACGTCCCGCCCAGCTTCGAGATCATCAGCACCGCGCATGGCCACGCCCGCAGCGCCCTGAGCCGCATGACGCTCGCCGCCCGGGGCGAACAGGACTGAACAAAGAGACAACCATCGTGACGACTCAGCAAGCCATGGACACTTCAAGCCCTGAGAACGCTTCGGGTTTGTGACAGCCAGGTCAGCGGTTGGCCGCTACGGTGTTTTGCATCTCGCTCATCCGGGCCTCTTGCTTGGACGGAGCGCAGAGGAGGGCCTTTCATGACACGTCTGTGCTTTGCTTTACTCGTTACGCTGCCCCTCCTGGTGTTGAATGCTCAAGCCCGCAGCCTCACTGAGATTCGGGCCAGTGGTGTGCTGCGTCTGGCGACCAGCGCCGATTTCGAGCCATTCAACTTTCTCAAGGGCAACCAGTTCGCGGGCTTCGAAGTGGACCTCGGTGACCTGATCGGTCGGCAGCTCGGCCTCAAGGTGGTGTGGTTCAAAGACGATTTCGATTCCCTGCTGAGCGACTTCAGCAAAAACGAATACGACGCGGTGATCGCCTCGCACGCCATCACTTCGACCCGCGCCAACATCGTGGACTTCGCCCAGCCCCACTACTGCACCGGCGGGGTGGCACTGGCCCAGGTGGGCGGCCCGCTGACCAGCAAGGCCATGGCGGGCCGGGTCCTGGGGGCCGAATCGGGCAGCACCTATATGGGTTATATCCAGAAATTGCCGTTCGACAAGCAGCTCAAGGTGTTCAGCAGTTCGCAGGAAGCCATTCAGGCGGTGGCGACCAATCAGGTCAGCGCCGTGGTGACCGACAAGTTTGCGGCCCTGCAAGCCATGCAGACCTACAGCAAGGCGAAGCTGGTCATGGGCGATCTGCTGTGGCGCGAGAGCATCGGCATGGCCGTGCAGAAAGGCAATGCGGGACTGCGCCAGGCGCTCAACGGGGCGCTGGGAACCTTACTCAAGGACGGGCAGTACACCAAGCTCTCGCAGCGCTACTTCGGTCAGGACGTGCGCTGCTGACGAACCTGGCTCCAGCACAACGCCCTGGCGACATGTCAGGGCGTTGTGCTGGAGGCTGTTGAGGTTGGGGTGCTCAGCGCTTCCTCGCTTACGACACGCGCCGGAAGCGCACCAGGACGTTGACCCGCAGGGCGTTGAGAAGCGGCAAACTCAGCCCGCCCAGCAGCACCCGCGCGAGCGCCGCGCCCGCCTGCGCAGACGACGGCGCGTCACCGAGCTGCAAGGTGCTCAACAGCGCAATCGCCACCAGTACCAGACTCAGCATCACCTCCAGACTCAGCAACCGCGAGTGCACAGGTGCGGACACACGCTCCATCCGCTTCCAGGCGTGACAGCCCGCCAGTGCGCCGAGCAGCAGCGCCATAACCTGGAGGGCGCTCAGCTGCAACACTAGCGGCAGGGAAGCAGAAACAGGGGCGGACAGCAGCGACAACAGACCGTGGACGTTCATGCCGCACTCTGGCATGAGTGGTCTTTCAGGATTCCCTCAAGGTCTCTCCATAAATCTCACCGCACGACCCTTCACCCCGGCAGCGCACCGGGGACCGCGGGCGGGCATGTTGAACCTCCAGCCGAACGTCACCGACCTGTACATCGGCACGCACTTCAAGCACGGCAGCGGCGTCTGGGCCGTCACCCTGGGGAGCCTGCACAAAGGCGAAGCCGTCAAGCGCAAATGGTACGGCACCCTCGCGCACACCACCGCCGCGCACCTGACGCTGCACGCCATTCTCGAGGGTCTCGCGCGGCTGAAACGGCAGGGCCAGCATGCGGTCATTCACACGCTGCCTTTCCAGCACCCGCTGCTGGACAGCAACCCGCACGCCATCAGCTTCGGCGAGCCGCAGGGCATGGCCAGTG
>Ga0160427_10001588_pt1 | contig 13928 bp, 10 predicted proteins | sample SolpanmetagenomL_FD_108194 | JGI IMG/M metagenome (GOLD analysis project Ga0160427, IMG submission 108194) | Solar panel surface microbial communities from Lawrence Berkeley National Laboratory, California, USA - L | ecosystem: Engineered > Built environment > Solar panel > Unclassified ...
CGGGGCCGATGGTGGGCGGGTTGGTCAAGGCAAAAACGGCGGAGGTAAAGCCAGCGCAAAGTAACGGCGGGCCGGGCCAAGCATTTTCGCGGCGCGGCGGTGCAACGCTTCGGGGCGGGGTGGGCTCCCTGCTACACCCTTGCCTGGTCGGGCGGGGCGCGCTCCTTCGTATGCCTGCATTTCTACGCTATTTTTTACTGGCTGCCATTCTGCCGCTAGCCACTGGCTGCCAGACCGACGCCGATATCAACCCCGCCAACTACGATGTGCTGGCCTTGGCCACCGGCCATTGGGAGTGGGATAATTCGTCTTACCAAAGTGGCCTGCAGACGCCGGCTAGCCTCGGCTACGCGCGGCAGGTGGTGTTTAAGCCGGGCGGCCAGCTAGTGGTGCGCCGCCGGGGCCAGCCCGACTACACTACCACCTACCAGTTTTCGATGGGCACGCCGCAACCGTGCGGCGCGGTGCCGGTGCCACTCGTTACGTACCGCAGCGAGCCCGACCTGGGCAACACCGATACCAAACTGTATACCCTCAGCCAGCACGCGGGCCAGCAGATGCTCAGCATCATCGGCGAAGGGCTGTGCGTGGACAACGGCGCCTACGAAACCTATCATTGGGTAGCCGAGTAAGCTGGCTTGCTTTGTGCTTGCCCCTACCCATGAAAAACTTCCTTTCTGCTCTTGCCCTGCTGGCCACCGGCGCCCTGGGCACCACTGGCTGCCAGCGCGCGGCCCAGTCGGCTGCCCCCGAGGCCAAGGCTAGCGCCGCGCTGGAAGGCACCTGGCGCCTCACCGGCTACCAGTGCCACTGCCCCCCCGGCCAGCCCGTGCCCGATGAAGTGCTAACCATCGAGGCCAGCCAGCGCTTTCGCCTGGTGCGCAACCAAGTCCTCGCGGCCGAAGGCGCTTACACTACGGGCCAGGGCATAAGCTGCGGCGGCGGCACCCCCGAGCCGATAATTACCCTCACGCCTACGGCTGCCGATACCTACGCCCCCAAAGGCGCTTACACTCTGGAAGGCAATACCTTAATTATTGACCAGTGCAGCGCGGCCGATGGCCCTAAATACACCTATACCCGCCAGTAGCGAGCAGCGGCGCTGGCCTAAACAGGGAGCGGGCGGGGGAAATGCTGGTTAACCAGCATTTCCCCCGCCCGCTCCCTGTTTGCCTTCCCTAGAGTCCCGGCCCCAGGTTGGTGGGTCCATCCACGGGCCGGCCATTGAGCACCTGCGTTTGCTGGCGAATGCTTTCGATGTGAATAAGCTTGTAGAGCTCGCCCACAAACTTCTCGTCGATGTTGAGCTTGCGGCCCCACTCGGGGCGGGTTTTGAAGATTTCCTGCCAGCGCTCCAGCTGCAAAATCTTCACGTTGTTTTCCTTCTTATACTCGGCCAGCTCCTGAATGAGGGCCATGCGCCGGGCCAGCATCTCGAGGATTTCGTGGTCGGCGGTGTCCATTTTCTGGCGCAGCTCCTCGGCCTTGTTGCGGTAGTCGGCGTTGTCCGACGAACGGTAGCGGTATTTCAACTCGCTCAGTATCTCCTGCAAGCGCGCGGGCGTCACCTGCTGGGCGGCGTCGCTCAGCGCGTGGTCGGGGTCGGGGTGCGTTTCGATGATGAGGCCATCGTAATCGAGGTCCAGCGCCTTCTGGGCGATGGGCAGCAGCAAATCGCGCGCGCCGCCGATGTGGCTAGGGTCGTTGATAAGCGGCAGCTGCGGATAGCGCGTTTTTAGCTCAATCGGGATAGCCCAGGTGGGCGCGTTGCGGTAGCGCGAGGGCGCAAACGTGCTGAATCCCCGGTGAATAGCCGCCAGGTCGGTAATGCCCGCGCGCTCCAGTCGCTCCAGGGCGCCGGCCCACAGCGCAAGGTCGGGGTTCACGGGGTTTTTCACCATTACCGGCACGCTGGTACCGGCTAGGGCATCGGCCAGTTCCTGCACCGCGAAGGGGTTAACGGTGGTGCGCGCCCCCACCCACAGCACGTCGATGCCGTGTTTCAGGGCCTCTTCTACGTGCTTGGGCGTGGCCACTTCAATGGCCATTGGCAGACCAGTTTCGGCCTTGGCGGCTTGCAGCCAGGGCAGCGCGGCGGTGCCCATGCCCTCAAAGCCACCGGGCTTGGTGCGCGGCTTCCAGATGCCGGCGCGGTACATATCGGCCTGGCCAGCCGCCTTGAGGGCGCGGGCCACGGCCAGCACCTGGGCTTCCGATTCGGCCGAGCAGGGGCCGGCAATAATAAGGGGCTGGCCCTTAGCGGCCAGCTTGCGGGTAAAAAACGTGTCGGGGGCAGCTAGACTATTTTCCATTGGGAAAGAATGGCGCAAACTCAGCGAGCTTGCGCAGCGAAACAACTTATAGCATGCGCGGACTCGCAGAGTCCGCGCTGCATTTAAAAGGTTAAAAGTAACCGCCGGCTGCCGAACAGGGTTTTGGCCAGGGGCCGTACCTTCGTGTGCCCGCGCTAGCCCTCCCCGCCCGTCTCACCCGTTTTGCCTCCGTTTATGTCTACCAACCCTGCCGTACCCGCCCCGCCCACCGCCCCTATCTCATTTGAAGACACGCGCATTGCCTTCGAAGCCAAGACCGATGGCGAGCTGCGCAAGATGTACGCCCTGTTTGCGGCCATGAACAACGGTGGCCTGGTAAAAATGGGCAGCGGCCTGATGCAGTCGGCCTTGAAAATCAGCTTTCCAGGCACCAAGTTTCTTATCAAGAACTCCATTTTCAAGCAGTTTTGCGGCGGCGAAACTATTGAGGAGTGCAAGCCGGTAATTGCTGAGCTAGGTAGGTATCACATCGGCACCATCCTCGACTATTCGGTGGAAGGCACCGGCAACGACCGCAGCTTCGACCGCACCCGCGACGAGATTCTGGCTACCATTGCCCTGGCCGCTACCACACCCAATATTCCGTTCTCCGTTTTCAAGGTGACGGGCCTGATGCCTACAGTTTTACTTGAAAAAACGCAGGCCGGCACCGCCCTTACCCCCGACGAGCAGGCTAGCTTTGAGCGGGGCCGCCAGCGCCTCGATGCGCTGTGCGCCAGCGCCCACCAGCACGGCGTGCGCCTGTTTGTAGATGCCGAGGAAAGCTGGTTTCAGCAAACCATCGACGATTTGGCCGAGGACATGATGCGCCGCTACAACGACGAGCGGGCCATCGTCTGGAACACGTACCAGCTCTACCGCCACGACCGGCTGGAAGCTCTGCAAGCCGCCCACGACCGCGCCGCCCAGGGCAACTATTACTTCGGCGTGAAGCTGGTGCGCGGCGCCTATATGGAAAAGGAAGCCCGCGTAGCGCAGCAGCGTGGTCACCGCAACCCCATCAACCCCAGCAAGCAGCACACCGACGACCTCTATAATGAGAGCCTACGCTACTGCGTGCAGCACATCGACCGCATCAGCCTGTGCGCAGGCACGCACAACGAAGCCAGCTCGCTGCTACTCACGCAGTTGATGCACGAAGCAGGGCTAGCCCCCGGCGATGAGCGCGTGTGGTTTGCCCAGCTCTACGGCATGAGCGACAACCTGAGCTACAACCTGGCCCACGCCGGCTACCACACCGCTAAGTACGTGCCCTACGGCCCCGTAGAGGCCGTGATGCCTTACCTACTGCGCCGCGCCAACGAGAACACGGCCATTGCTGGCCAAAGCAGCCGCGAGTTCCTGCTCATCCAGAAAGAGCTGCGCCGCCGCCAGGGCCGCTAGTTTGGGCAATAGCAGCCAGCAGGGCAAATAGTGGATTTTTAAGAGTCAAGGGGCGTTTCTTATAACGCGGGCCTGATTTTTGGTATCTACCCCTAGCCCGTTTGGCAGCCCGGCGAAAGCAGTGCCTGCCAGGCAGTTGCTGCGGGCTATTCCGTTCTTCTTCCCACCTTTTTGCAGAGCTCAGGCCTGGCTGGTTAGCGCCAGTTGCTGGGGCCACCCGTTTTTTTCGCATGATTAATCGCCTCCGTCACTACCTTATCCGCTACGCCCGGCAACAGGCCGGCACGGTCAGCTACCTCACGCTGGTGCAGGAATCTGAACTGGGTTTGAACTTGGACATCTCGCACGAAAAATCGCGCCTCAATGAGATGCTGACCGAGATATCTACCGAAGAATTTATGGCTGGCCGGCCCATTCTCAGCAGCTTGGTGCGCGTGCAAGGCTCTAAGGGACAAGGTGATAACTTCTACAAAATGTGCGAGCGCCTGGGCATGGGCGAGTGGCGCAGCCTAAAGCAGGACGAGTTTTTTTTGAAAAATCTCATCAAAGAGTGCCGCGACTTCTGGCAGCAGGAAGCCAACTACACCACCCATGCGCTGAAGGAGGCCTAAGCCGCTCAGCACTTACTTCTTATTCAAAAAGAAAGCCTCAGCTAGCGTTGGGGCTTTTTTTGGGCTTGGCCGGCCGGTTTCGCCCCTTTGTTACAGGGCCACCGCAACCCCGCTTCCGCTAGCCCCGTTTAGGTATCCGAAGCCGGACAATTGTCCAGGCGGCTATTCACTCACACCCCTTTTCCGATGAACACCAACGATGCAAACAACCCGATGAACACTGGCACCGGCGCCGGCGCTAACTATGGCACCAGCAACACTGGCACCGGCCTCGGCAACAGCGGCGTTACCAGCAACGAAAGCACTAGCTACAGCGCTGGCACCGGGTATAGCAGCGCCACTGGCGGCAGCACCTCTTCGGATGCCGACGAACTTGACTCGACCAATCCTAAACCCCTTTCTACCACTTCACCCACCATGCCGACCAACTCCACCGACCCGAACGCTCGCCCCGGCGATGACTACTCTGCTACCCAAAAAGGTGGCGAAATTGCCGGCGCAGCCGGTGCTGCCGTAGGCCGCGGCGTTGATGCCGTACAGAACACGACCGACCGTGCGGCTCACGCAGTAAAAGATGCCGTGACCGGCGAGAACGACAGCTACGACCGCGAGTACCGCGAGGGCAGCCACACCAGCGGCATCTTCCGCGACCGCAGCAGCGCTGAGAAGGCTTACCAGTCGATGCATGAGCGCGGCTACAGCAAAGATGATGTGCACTTGATGATGTCGGACGACACGCGCAAGACGCATTTCGGCGACGACTCGGTTCATACCGAACTAGGTGATAAGGCTATGGAAGGCGCGGGCGTGGGCTCGGCCATCGGTGGCACGGCCGGCGCAATTATCGGCGCCATCGCTGCCATTGGCACGTCGGTAGCCCTGCCGGGCCTGGGTCTGATTATTGCCGGCCCGCTGGCCGCTGCGCTGGCCGGTGCCGGTGCTGGTGGCCTCACGGGTGGCCTAGTAGGCGCACTGGTAGGCTCGGGCATCCCCGAGGAGCACGCTGCCGAGTATGAAGAAGGTATCAAAAACGGTGGCATTGTAATGGGCGTGAAGCCCCGCAACGCCGAAGATGCCAAGTATTTCGAGGACCAGTTCAAGAGCAACAACGCCGACAAGGTGTACCGCTACTAGCTAGCCCCGCTTCCCAATCAAACGCCTCTCCCGCCAGGGAGAGGCGTTTTTGCGTTAGCCAGCGCCACTTACTAGCCCGCAGCGCAGCATCCGGCAATGCTGGCGCCGGGTGGTCATTGGTGCTAGGCTAGCGGCGAGGCAAGCTGTATGTTTGCATTATCCTCCTTTCCAACCTCCAGCCTCCTTTGCTTTATGGCAGCGCGCAACATCATTTCCTGGGTTTTACAAGTGGTTATTGGCCTGTTTATGATTTACTCAGGCATCAATAAATTCCTGCACCTAAACGACACCGTAGCGATGTTTGACAAGTTGGGCCTACCAGCGGCCATCACCTACCTGGTAGCGGGCGGCGAAGTGCTGGGAGGCATCGGGCTGCTGGTGCCGCGCTTTGTGCGGCCGGCGGCGCTAGGGCTCCTTATTATTATGGCGGGCGCGGCGTTTATGCACGCTACCAAAATACCGGGCGGGCTACTGCCCAATGGGTTTCCGGCGCTGGGCGTGCTGGTGGGGCTAGTGGTTATCTTACTGCTGCGGCGGCCCGAAGCTGCGCGGCTGGCCTAACCAGCGCAACATCTGGCGCGGTTGGCGCTTTAGCTAAATAGTATCGCCGGGTTTGTAGCCCGGCGCTTTTTTTATGCAATTACTCTACTCCTACCTGCGGCGCTACTGGCCCCTGCTGGTACTGGCCCTGGTGCTGGCGGCCGTCAACCAGGTTTTTTCGCTGCTCGACCCGTACTACTTCCGTAAGCTGGTCGACAATTTCACGGCTAAGTACCCCGATATTCAGGGCATGCGCCGGGTGGCGTTCTGGCCCTTCTTCTGGGAGGCTATTCCGTTGGTAGCCATCATGCTGGGCGTAGCGATGGTGAGCCGCATCGCCAAGAACTTTCAGGATTACTACGTCAACGTTATCACTCAGCGGCTAGGGGCGCGCATGTACTCCGACGGCCTGCGCCACTCGCTTGACCTGCCCTACCAGGTATTTGAGGACCAGCGCTCGGGCGAAACCCTGGGCAAGCTCCAGAAGGTGCGCATCGACGTCGAGAAGCTTATTCAAAGCTTTGTCAACGTGTTGTTTACGGCCGTGGTAGGCATCATTTTTGTGATGTGGTACGCCATTACCGTGTACTGGCCCATTGCGCTGGGCTACTTCCTCACTATTCCGCTGCTGGGTATTCTGAGCTTTGCGCTGAGCAAGAAAATCAAGGTTATCCAGAAGACTATTGTGAGCGAAACCACCGCGCTAGCCGGCTCCACTACCGAAAGCCTGCGCAACATTGAGCTCATCAAAAGCCTGGGGCTAGCCCAGCAGGAAACCGAGCGCCTGAACGGCATCACCAGCAAAATTCTGAAGCTGGAGCTGCGCAAGGTGCGCTACCTGCGCTCGCTGAGCTTCGTGCAGGGCACGTTTGTGAACTTGCTGCGCAATATCATCATCTTGATGCTCTTGTACTTGCGCGTACAAAACCACATTAGCCTGGGCGAGTTCTTCTCGTTCTTTATTTACTCGTTCTCCATCTTTGGGCCGTTGCAGGAGCTGGGTACCATCATCGGCACCTACCGCGAAACCCAGATTTCGCTGGGCAATTTCCAGACTATCCTCGACACCCCGCGCGATGTGAAGCCCGCCCACCCGCAGGCCGTGGGCCGCATCGAGCGGCTGGCCTTCGAGCACGTCACGTTCAAGCACCTCACCGCGCCCGCGCCGGCGCTTTCTGATATTTCTTTCGAGGTGAAAGTGGGCGAAACCATTGCCTTTGTAGGCCCTAGCGGCTCGGGCAAAACCACGCTGGTAAAGCTGCTGGTGGGGCTATACCCGCCCCTGGCGGGCGAGATTCGCTACAACGGCATTCCCAGCAAAGATGTGGAGCTTGACCAGCTACGCGAGCAAATCGGCTTCGTGACCCAGGATACCCAGCTTTTTGCTGGCACCATCCGCGAAAACCTGCGCTTCGTGGCGCCCGACGCCACCGATGCCGAGTGCCTGCACGCCCTGCACCAGGCTGCGGCCGATGGCCTGCTGGCCCGCGCGCCCAAGGGCCTTGACACGGTGCTCGGCGAGGGCGGCGTGAAGGTGAGCGGCGGCGAAAAGCAGCGCCTCAGCATCGCCAGGGCCCTGCTGCGCCACCCTACTCTCCTAGTGTTCGATGAGGCTACCTCAGCCTTGGACTCGCTTACGGAGGAGGAAATTGGCCGCACGGTGCGCGAGCTCTCGGGCTCGCGCCAGCACATCACGGTGCTCATTGCGCACCGGCTGAGCACGGTTTTGCACGCCGACCGCATTTTTGTGCTTGAGCGCGGGCAGGTGGCCGAGGCCGGCCGCCACGCCGAGTTGCTAGCCCAGAAAGGGTTGTACTACGCCATGTGGCGCCAGCAGATTGGCGAGCGCAAGGAAGTGGCCGTGAGCTAGGGCAGCTTATGCGCCGATAGGCATGTATTTGCTATTCGCGCCAGCTCTATTTTTGAGCGCTTATAAGTGTGCAGTACAAATACTTGAGAACGAATTTGCTAGCCAGCATCGGTGCCTTGCTGCTGGTTAGTTGTGCAGAAACACCCGCTTCCCGGCCAGTAATAGCTAGCCGGGAAGCGGCGCCGGATAGTACGTACTTTCAGCACGTTAAACACACCTTTTACCGTAACAAGGCAGGTAGTCTTTTCGAACAAAAACGGTACCTAGCGCAGGAAGAAGGCGCGAAGCTTGACATTTGGTACGATGGCACAGTGATACAACGAAAGGACAGTGTTCTTTTTGAGCTACCGTTATCAACCATCATAGATTTGGCTACCTATCAGGAATTGGGCAACTCGCTGTTTTCCAAAGACAAGAATCGGGTTTATTACTTCTACGCCAACAGTGGCGGCGGCTTTCGAATCATTGTCAACGGGGCCGACCCGGCTACCTTCCGAGCCTCGCCCGACTATCAATATGGCTTTGATGCGCAACGCGGTTTTTATGGCGCCCACGAGCTGCGTGGGCTATGCTCCAGCCGGCGGCAGTTGCTGTACAGCGATACAATAGCCCATTTTATTGCTTACGTGAAGGACGACCAGCACGTGTTTTACCAGGATACTCCCGTACCAGGGGCCGACGCCCGCACCTTTCACTTGGTCCAAGACCGAGCGTGGGAAGCCGAAGACAAAAACCATCGCTACAAGTGTTGCGGCCAGCGATTGGATAAAATGGACGCGCACGCGCGCTAGCTAAAGTAAGCTGGTGGCCGGGCCAGTTGGCTTTTACTCGCTGACTGCTAGGCAGACAATCCTCCGGGGGTAGCCGCGGCGCAACTTTTAGCCGGTTTCGCCCGAAAGGGAGCCATGCATTTTACCGTAATTACCCCTACTCACCAGCGGCGTGCGCTGCTGCCCGAAACCATTGCCAGCGTACGGGCCAGCATTTCGGCCCCGCTAGATTTCTCCTTTGAGCACCTGCTGTACCAGAATGGCCCCGACGATGGCACTGCCGCCGTGCTTGCCGAAGCCGCCGCCCAGCCCTACCCGCCTCTGCGCCACTGGCAGCACCCCGACCCCAAGCGCCCCGGCTTTGCCCGCAACGAGCTAAGCCAGCACACGCCCGCCGACGCCTGGGTAGTGCCCCTCGACGACGACGACCTACTGCTGCAACGCACCCTCTACCACTACGCCGCCGCCATTGCGGCCAACCCCGACCGGCCCTGGCTGGTGGCCGATTTTTTGCGCGTGGATGAGCAGGCCCGCTACCTGCCCAACGAGGATTACTACGCCTGGAAATTCGACTCGCCTACGGCCATGCTCAACGCCATTTTTCGGGCCGAGCATTTCATTCAGGGCAACGTGTGCTACAGCAAGGCCTTGCTCGATGAAGTAGGCGGCTACGACCCCGAGTTGGCCATGGCCGAGGACCTGGACCTCTACGTGCGCTTTCTGCTGGCCGGGCACCTGCCCGTGGTGTGCCCGCACTATAGCCACCTGCACCGCTTCCACTCGGCCAATGTGAGCCAGGGCGTGGATGCGGCCAAGCACAACGCTGACCTGCGCGTTATCTATGACAAGTATGCCGGGCCGCTGCGGGCACTGGGTATTGCCGCGCCGGGGGCCTAGCGGGCTGTCGGCCGACAGCGTGTTTTACCGTGTTCATCCGGCGCTGGAATTAGTCCAACGAGTAAGGCGCCGGGGCAAATTCGAGGTAAGGATTTTTGCGAACTTATGCGCCAGAACCCTTTCGCTAACTGCCTAGCCGTTTCCAATTTTGCTGCCGCCATCCCTGGCGGGCCCGACGCGCGCGCCTGGGCCTACAGCCTGGATATTACCTGCCCGCTAACTCGGCTGCGCGACTTTATGGAGGATGCGCAGCAGTGGTTGCCCTGGGCCATGCCCCGCCTGCAATCGGTGCAGCCGCTGCCGTTTGGCCAGTGGCTGCTCAGAACACCACGCTCGGTACTCAAGCTGCGCCTTTGCCCCACCATGGCCCAGGATGAGCTGCTTTACGAAGTAGTAGTGCCGGGGCTAGGCGTCTGCCAGACGCTGCTGCGCATAAGTGCCACTCCCACGGGCTGCCAGCTAACCATTATGCCCCACAAGCACGAGCGGCTGCCACTGCGCCTGTTTAAAAGGAGCATGCAGCACGCACTAAGGGGGCTGCGCACGCTCAAGCTGGTGCTGGAGCAAGACTAGGAGCGCCACCACCGGGTGCGCAATTGCCTTTCACAAGCATTCGCTTATCAAACGAAAAGGCTCCCGGATATACCCAGGAGCCTTTTTTGCGTAAGCGCCGCATTACCCTTTCGTCTATGCGGATACCTTTTCTTTCTCTACTGGCCGTTTGCTGGCTAGCCCTTACTACTGCGGCTCAGCCTACTGCCCCACCGGCGCACACCGTTTTTCTGCTGGGCAATACCGCGCAGGGCGAGTTGCCCACTGCCCGCTTGCAACAGCTGCGCCAAGTACTGGAGCAGCAAAAAACGCCCTTCACGGTGGTGCACCTCGGCGATATTGTGGGCAATGAGGGGCTAGCCTCGAAAAAAGATACGGTCCTGTCGCAGCAGGAAAAAACCCGCGCCGATGCGTTTATCAACCTGGTAAAAGGCCTGCCGCTGGGCAAAATCTACTTTGTGCCCGGCGATAAGGACTGGGCCAACTCGGGCCGCCACGGTCTGAAAGCCGTGCGCCGCCTGGAGAAGTATATCGAGCAGCAGCTACCCGGCCAGAATGCCTTCGTGCCCACCAATGGTTGCCCCGGCCCCGAGGTGGTAGACGTGGCCCCGCTCGTGCGCTTGGTGGCTCTGAACACACCCTGGTTTACGCACCCCTACGACCGCCCCGAGGCCCCCGACACCGATTGCAAAACCCTGACCAAAGAGGAGTTTCGTGAGCAGCTCCAAGATATTATCGACGACACCAAGGGCAAAAACCTGCTGCTGCTGGGCCACCACCCCGTAGTAACCAACGGCGTGTACGGCGGCCACGAGCCCCTGAGCCGCCACCTGGTCCCGCCGGTGCTCGGCACCATCTACGCCGCCTACCGCCAAAACGTGGGCTCGCCCCGCGACCTGGCTAGCCCCGGCTACCAGGACCTGCGCAAAGAGCTACTTAACAACACCTTGCGCACCAACCCCGGCGTGGTGTACGCGGCCGCGCACGACTACTCGCTGCAACTCACTCCCTTCCAGGGCAGCTACCACCTCGTGGCGGGCAGCTTTGCCCAAAGCCAGCACGTGGGCGTCAGCAATACGGCGCTCTACAATGAGAAGGCCGATGGCTACGCCACCCTCGACTACTACGCCGACGGAACGGTGAAAAGCCGCTTCTTCACCTTTGGGGAGGCTAGCCAGCCGGCCAAAGAGGCCTACGCGGGCACGCTGTTTCGCTCGGCTTGCGCCAGCGGCACCGATGCGCAGGTGCCCGTTAATTCCTTCATCACCGAGTGCCCCGGCGCCGTAAAAACGCCGGCCGAGCAGAAGCCCGACGCCCCCTACCAGGCTTCAACCACGGTGGTGCCCGGGCCAGAATACGCGGCCGGCAAGAGCAAGCGCTTCTTTATTGGGCCGCTCTACCGCACCTCGTGGCTAGCCCCGGTAAAAGTCAAAACCCTGGACTTGAACGTCGAAAAGGGCGGCCTGAAGCCCTTCGGCCGCGGCGGCGGGCGCCAGACGACCTCGCTCAAGCTCATTGCGGCCGACAGCTCGGAGTATGTGTTTCGCTCGGTTGATAAGGACGTGACGGGCATCCTGCCGCCCGAGTTGCAGCAGTCGTTCGTGTCAGACATCCTTAAGGACATCACGGCCACGGCTAACCCCTATTCGGGCCTGCCCATCAGCGCGCTGCTCGACCACACCGACATTCTGCACGCCCGGCCGCGCCTATTTCGCCTGCCCGATAACAATCAGCTAGGCCCCTATCGCCAGGATTACGCCGGCCTGCTCGGCACCCTGGAAGACCGGCCCAAAGACCCTAAGCCCAACTTGGCGGGCTTTGGCAAATCGGATGAGGTAACGCGCTCGTACAGCTTTTTCCGCAAGCTCTATAAAGACCACGACAACCGCGTGGATGCCCCCGCGCTGGCCCGCGCCCGCGCCTTTGATATGCTGGTGGCCGACTTTGGCAAGCACGAAGACAACTGGAAGTGGGCCGGCTACGACCAGGGCAAGGGCAAAGGCAGCGTGTATCGGCCCATTCCGCGCGACCGCGACCAGTCGTTTACCAAGTGGAACGGCCTGCTTACGTACCTGGCCAACCGCCAGTGGGCCGTGCCCAGCATTGAGGATTTCGGCAGCGAGTTTCACGACATGAAGAGCCTGAACTGGCCAGCTCGCCACCTCGACCGCTTTTTGCTGCAAAGCCTGACGCGCCAGGACTGGCAGGATGCCGCCAAATACCTGCAAACCCAACTCACGCCCGCCGTTATCGACGAGGCCACCGCTACGCTACCGGCCGAGGTGCAGCCGCTCTCGGGCCAGGAAATCAACCGCAAGCTCAAGGCGCGCCTTCAGGCATTGCCACGGGCCATCGACCGCTATTACCTGCTGCTAGCCAGCCGGGTAGATGTGGTGGGCTCCAACAAGGCGGAGATTTTCAGGGTGGAGCGCCTGGCCGGTGGCCGGGTGCGCGTGCAGGAGTTCGACCGCAAGGGCAACACCCAGGAACCTAATGGCGCGGCAATTTTTGACCGCACCTTTGAGCCTGGCGAAACCCAGGAGGTTGACCTCTACGGCCTCGATGGTCAGGATATTTTTCAGGTGACCGGCGACGGTGGCGCGGGCAGCATTCTGGTGCGCGTGATTGGCGGCGAGGGCAAGGACAAGATAACCGACGACTCGCGCGCCGTGGGCCTGCGCACGCTCACCAAAGTGTACGACTCGCCCACGACCGACCTCACCGCCGGCCCCGAAACCGATGACCACCGCAGCCGCAGCCGCACTGTTAATCTGTATGACCGTGAGGCGTTTGAGTTCAATAGCTACGCGCCGCGCGCCGGCCTCTTCTACAATCGCAACGATGGCATCGGCTTCAACGTGGGCGTGGGCTTTGTGCGCCAGGGCTTCCGCAAGCCGGGCTACAAGAACCGCTACGACTTTGATTTGCAGGCCTCAACCGGCGGGCAATTGCAGATTACGGCCGCTAGCCGCCACCGCTACGCCATCGGCAAGGTTGACATTGGGGCGGAGGCTAGCTACGGCAACTTCTTCCCATTCTACAACTATTTTGGTATCGGCAACGACACGCAGATAAACCAGGATTCGTACGATTCGAAATACTACCGCGCCCGCTACCGTGGCTTCACGGTGAAGGCGTTTGGCGAGCGCGTGTTTTGGCAGCGCAGCGTGTTCCGCTTCGGGCCCAGCTACGAGCATTATAACACCGACTATACCGCCAACAGCGAGCTGGGCCGGGAGTTGCAGGTTGTTGACAACAGCATCAACCGGCCCAACGCCGCCGACCAGCGCCTCATTGGCCTGAACGCGCTACTTGACATTGACCTGCGCAACCGCAAGGTATTTGCCCAGCGCGGCGTGCGCCTGCTCGTGCGCCACGACTCGTACCAGCAGCTCGCGGGTGACCAGCGCCGCTTCGGCCTCACCCAGGCCTCGGCCGAGTACCTGGGCACGGCCCGGCTAGGCATCCCTATTACGCTGGCCCTGAAGGGCGGCGGCGCCAAAAACTACGGCCCCGACTCGGCCATTCCGTTCTACAAGCTCACCAGCCTGGGGCTAGCCGAGAACCTGCGCGGCTACTACCGCAACCGCTTCACGGGCGACGCCAGCCTGTACCTGAACTCGGAGCTGCGCTTTGCGCTGGGCCAGAGCAAAAACCACTTTCTGCCTTTTTATTACGGGGTTTTTGGCTTCTACGACCAAGGCCGGGTGTACTACAACGGCGCCTCGCCGGGCGGTTGGCACGCGGGCTACGGCGGCGGTTTCTACATCGCACCGGTAGTCGAAACGCTGGCCTTCTCCATCTCCTACCAGGTGTCGGAGGAGAACAGCCTGGTGCA
>Ga0160427_10001589_pt1 | contig 13919 bp, 10 predicted proteins | sample SolpanmetagenomL_FD_108194 | JGI IMG/M metagenome (GOLD analysis project Ga0160427, IMG submission 108194) | Solar panel surface microbial communities from Lawrence Berkeley National Laboratory, California, USA - L | ecosystem: Engineered > Built environment > Solar panel > Unclassified ...
GTTCATTCCCTCGGCTACTCAATATGACGTTGCAACGACTCAATACTATACTGGTACTGTGTCTAGTACGTCTATTGTCGCCTCACCAAGCGGTAGTGCTGATGGAACAGCTGTGGTGTACGCTCCCTACTCATCATACAGTACTGTGTTTGGTGGATATATTGCGGATTCGACAACTTCTTACTCTACAGCCACGCCTACGGACAATACAATAGCAACAGTATTTCAGTTCAATCCCTCCGCAACTGCGTTCGATTCGACGACACAATACTGGACTGGCACAACAAGCTCGTACAGCACGCTGGCAACGGCTAGTGGTCCAGCAGACGGTACAATCTTGGTCGTGGCGCCATATTCGTCTTATAGCACCGTATTTGGTGGATATGTCTCAGGAGCTTCCACTTCATACTCAACTGCCACACCAAGCGCCGACACTCAATCTATTGGTACTGTCTACGCTTATAGCCCATCAAACACTGCGTACAGCGTCGTTACCGGTGGATACTATAGCGGATCTACTGTCTCCGAGAGCACTTTGGCTACTCCATCAGGTTCCAGCCCAGGGACTATCGCGATTTATTCTCCTTCAGCTACGGCGTACGATACAGCTTCCACTACTTATTACTATAGCGGCAGCACCACCAGCTTCAGCACAATTGCTACGCCAACAGACGGCGTCGATGGAACAGTGGCACTGTACTACCCAAGCGCCACTGATTACGACGTAGTTGGTACAGTATATTACACGCAGACAACAACTTCTACGTCAATTGTGGCTCAACCGACGGATGGCACAGATGGCCAGCAGTATATCGTTGCGCCTTACTTATACCAGACAACGAGTGCAGGCTACTATGCTGGTGGCAATTCCACGAGCTATTCCACGAGCCTTCCTCCGTCGAACACTTCCTCTATCGCAGTAGTCTTTGCATTCTATCCTTCAGCAACAGGTTACAATATTGTGTCTTCGTACTACAGCGGTAGTACACTCACTACCTCCGTCGCGGCTCAGCCAAGTGATGGCACAGATGGCACCCAGGTCGTTCTGATTCCATCTGCCACGAACTACAACACCGCGTCCGGCACGAGATATTTCAATGGAACTGGAACATTCTACTCCACAGCGGCTACCCCCACGAACGACCAGCCTGGAACGCTACAAGAATATGCAGGCTCTGCTACGAACTACAACACTGGTTCCGGAGTTTCTTACTACTCAGGATCTACCACGTCCTATTCTACGGTAGCTCAGCCCACCAATGACACTCCTGGCAGTGTAGTCGAGTACGATCCAAGCCAAACGGCATACTTTAGTAGTACTTCTTACTACAATGGCACTACTGTTACCTACTCGACTGCAGCTACCCCGACGAACGCCCAACAGGGGACCGTTGTTGTTTTGGTTCCTTCTGCTACGAACTACAATACTGCTTCAGGTGTTTCCTACTACTCAGGATCTACCACGTCTTATTCTACGGTAGCTCAGCCTTCCAATGACACTCCTGGAAGTTTAGTTGAGTATGATCCAAGCCAAACGGCGTATTTTAGTAGTACCTCTTATTACAATGGCACCACTGTTGCATACTCGACCGCAGCCACCCCGACGAACGCTCAAAGTGGCACAGTCGTTGTTCTGGTTCCAAGTAACACAATGTACCTCAGTGAAACGACGTTCTACTCTGGTCGTGTTCGAAGCACGTCAACTCTGGCTACCCCTACAAACGACCAGCAGGGCACCTATTTGATATATCAACCAAGCAACACTGCTTATAATACAAGCACAGCTTATTGGACGGGCACTACTACCAGCTACTCCACCGCTGTCGCCCCGTCCAACGCTCAAGGTGGCCAAATTGTCGAGTTCGATCCAAGCAACACTGCTTATACTACAAGCACAGCTTATTGGACGGGCACTACTACCAGCTACTCCACCGCTGTCGCCCCATCCAACGCTCAAGGTGGCCAAATTGTCGAGTTCGATCCAAGCAATACTGCTTACAGCACAAGCACAGCTTATTGGACGGGCACTACTACTAGCTACTCCACCGCTGTCGCCCCGTCCAACGCTCAAGGTGGGCAAATTGTCGAGTTCGATCCAAGCAATACTGCTTACAGCACAAGCACAGCATACTGGACTGGTTCAACGACCAGTTATTCAACTCAAGCGACTCCTTCAGGTGGTGCAGCTGGGCAAATTATCGAATACAATCCCAGCAACACTGCTTACAGCACAAGCACAGCATACTGGACTGGTACAACGACCAGTTACTCCACTCGGGCGACTCCTTCAGGTAGTGCAGCTGGGCAAATTATCGAATACGATCCCAGCAACACTGCTTACAGCACAAGCACAAGCACAGCATACTGGACTGGTACAACGACCAGTTACTCCACTCAGGCGATTCCTTCAGGTAGTGCAGCTGGGCAAATTATCGAATACGTTCCCAGCAACACTGCTTACAGCACAAGCACAGCATACTGGACTGGTACAACGACCAGTTACTCCACTCAGGCAACTCCTTCAGGTAGTGCAGCTGGGGCAATTATTGAATACGACCCAAGCAACACTATGTACACAACTCGATCAACAATCTACGTTACAGGGGGAACGGTTTCCACATCAACCGTAGCTACCGCAAGTGGCGGCCAGCCTGGAATCGTCGATTATTACACAAACGCCAACACCCAATACAGTACTAGCACCGGATACTGGACCGGTACAACGACCAGTTATTCAACTCAGGCTGCTCCTTCAGGTAGCTCACCAGGAAGTGTTATTGAACTAGACCCATCCAACACAATGTACTCGACTAGAACGACGATTTATTACAATGGACCCGCTTCGACATCGACTGTGGCTTCTGCGAGTGGCAACCAACCAGGAACTTATGATGTGTACGCTAGCGCTAATACCCAGTACGCCACAAGCACAGCATACTGGACTGGCACAACTACCAGTTACTCTACCCAGGCGGCTCCATCTGGTTCCCAATCAGGCACAGTTATCGAGTTCGACCCCCAGGCAACAAACTACGTGACTAGATCTACAATCTACTCGGGAACTGCTGCTTCGACCTCGACAGTAGCCAGTCCTAGTGGCAATTCGCCAGGTACCGTAGATATCTATACTTATCGCTCTACCCCAGGTAACAATCCACAAGCTGGTGCAACTGCATATACTACTACCACATCCTATGGAAGTGGCGCAATTTCTTCTACTACGACAATTGCACCTGCTCAAAGCGGTGGAACGGCTACCGTCGTAGTGGTAGCGCCATCGTCGACTGGTTATACTACCAGCAACGGAGGAGTGTATAGCGGAAGCACGACAAGTTACAACACAGCTGCTACTCCCACGAACAACATGCAAGGCACTGTGGTAGCCTACTACCCCGCGACTACGACCACATCGACAGCATACTACTCTGGCGCGACAACTCCCACCTCTACAGTAACCCAGACAAATGCTTCGCCTGGAACAGTCATCGTAAGTGGAAAAATGTCAAGTATCAAGACATGGAATGATTACTAACCTCAATCAGGTTTACTCTCCAAGCTCAACTGGTTATACTACTACCACTGGCTTTTACACAGGCACCACAGCAAGCACGACCACTGTGGCCTCGCCCACGAACAACCAGCAAGGTACCGTCGCCGTCTACTATGCTTCGACATATGTCACAAGTCAAGGCTATTGGACGGGCACAGTGACGACTACTACAACCATCGTCACACAGAGCAACTCATCGCCAGGTACTGTCGCGGTCCTGACGCCAGGAGCACAAGGCTACCAGACGAGCGCCTACACGGGCAGCACATACACTGGCACTACTACATCTTACAGCACGATCACTGGCTCTCCTGGACCGGCTACCAGCACGGTAATCGTGAGTAATGCCTTTTAGTTTCACATTTCTTCAATCATTCGAGTACTGACCTGGAAATGCAGGCATATTACCCCTCTGTAGGCACTGTATCTACTACAGTCTACCTTTCCTCGGGAGCTTCTGGTACAACCACCACCGTCCCTGCTTCCGGAACAAAGAGTGGTACAGTTTCAGCTCGTGTAGCTTCAGCAGGTTAGTTTTGGCCTTATTCCAACTTCGACTCGTCTTGTTAACGTTATTCTCTAGGATACGTCACCTCTACAAAATACTCGTCAATGAGCGCATCAGCCATCTCTCCCACCACTACCACCGCTGTGACGGCTTCTGGCGGAAACTCAGGAACTGTTTACATTATTTATGCTTCCAGCACTGGTATGTAGCCCTTCAAAGACGTCTATCGGAGGACGTCAATGCTAACGATTGCTATCAGGATATACCACTGTCACCAAGGTCTACGGATCCTCCACCACATCTACCACGACCGTGTTACAGCCCACAAACAATGTACAAGGTGAAGTTGATATCTACGTCCCAGCTTGTGGATCGATCAAGCCGTACCAGAACTTCCAGCTCAAGATGGATAACAATTCGTAAGTTCTAGTGTCACATTCGTAGCGATAAGTTTATACTAACACCCATATTCCAGTGGGGTGGATTCGAACTACGGTGTCGGTCTTATCAACAACGGTACCGGCAGTCCTTACGACAAGACGGCTATGCGAGCTGCAGCGGGTTCCAACAACAACGCCACATTCTTCCTCGACAACTCTTGCAACTTGTGGACAACATCAGGCCAATACTATACTGGAAAGGAGCAGGGATTCGTCGACACCTCTTCCCCAACTGCCGATCCCCAATGGTACTTCGGCCAAAATCTGCCCTCCGTCGCGTCCAACTATGCACTCCCCACGTGTTTCGTCGACAACAACAAATACTTCACTTGCACACGTCCACCACCACCAGGCACAAATTCGTCATACACAATCTTCTATGCCTGTCCCAACTATTGGCGCTTGGGATTCAGTTTACCTGCATCCACCTCAAGCCTTACATGTTACCAACTCAATATACAGGCGAACGCACTTGGTACTACTTCTACTCCTTGAGAGCAGTCATTCAAGGATGTATTGGTGGACTGGTTTTAGTAAGAGCCAATTTGCATAGGTATGCAACTGAAGGACAACATAGCAACACTGCGCAAGCGTAGTGTTGCTATGTTGTCCTTGCGTAATGGTCTGTGGAAAAGCTATTGCTGTTTGGATGTTTATTCACTGTTTTTGTATTGTATAATTATTTAACCTCGTCACAAAACTTTCTACCTTTCTCTATTCTTATCAATTTTCATTCTCATTGGATGTGCTGCTTTTGTCGTGATAATGGGGATATTTCCTGTCTGGCAGCCACTCTCACCTGCACTTACCAAGTCCCTTTACTCTTCAGGAATAAGAAGGATAACTCTAATGTGCTCTCATGGTTCAATCATGAGCCAACATCGCTCAGATAGCATTGCTCATAACATTATTGCGAAGACACCCTGGCTATCTCTCTCAAACTCTTCCTAGTCCTCCAGTGCAGATTGACCGCACAAACCGCAGAAGCTGCAGACTTTGCCGTTCCCGAGGCCACATCTAGGTACGTCTTTGATCAACCGATCGTTGTCGAATTCGCTAACGCAAGCGGTCCCACAGAGAAACCGCCCCTACTCCCATCTTACCCCGTTCATGCCAGACCCGTCTGATCTTGCCTACTGGTTCGAGCATTTTCCGGATTCAAGAGTACATTTGATAGGAGACGGTTTGAAGGTGATCTAAATGGCTCGATACTGCATCAGTCGAGTGATTGAGCCAGTCTGGCAGCCCGACACGCTGGCGAAACAAGATCGTCAACCAACACGGCGAAGTGGTCGACAGCGATGGAGTTGTCCGAGCACGTCGCGCACCTGATACAAAGTGAGTGCGATTTACGATGTAACACGCTAGTGTGTCGTAGAAGGCTAACAACTGCCCAGTAACCAATTTCGGTTCCAGGGTGTCTTGCTTGCCTAAGGTTACTGGAGACGTGAAGACTTCGAAGATATTGTGCAAAGTGGAGAAGTGCAGAATAGTGAGTTGATAATGACGACAGATGTTGTAAGTCGACGATGTGGGAGAGGAAAATCAGTGCGGATGCCACGAAGGGAGGATTGAGAAGGAGAAGCACCTCGAGAACATGCCTTTCATATTTAATCGTCACCAAGACAACGCTCTTGTCTCCAACACTCACCTGCTCAAGCTCAAGCAACAGCTCCCTCCTCTCTTAGCTTCCTAACTTCACCCTCTTCCATCCCCAATACCTCTCTCAAAATCTCCTCCGTATGCTCTCCCAACATCGGCGGCGCACTCCTAACTCCCAACCCCTCCTCCCTACCCAATCCACTCCACTTCACCGGCGTATTAACCACCTTCACTGTGCCACATCCCTCATGCTCCACCTCCACCACCATCCCTCTCGCCCTGGCATGTTCGTGCTCCAACGTCGTCTTGACATCATTGATCGCCGCATAGGGCATGCCACAGCCTTCGAACACCTGTAACCATTCTGCCGTCGTTTTCGTGCGTGTGATGTCGCTGATCATTGTTTCTAAAAGATCGCGGTTTTGGACGCGCACGGCGTTGGTCAGGAAGCGTGGATCGGTTGCCCATTGTGGTTGGGAGAGGCGGGTGCAGAGGATGCCGTAGAGACGGTCGTTGCCTCCGCCGATGAGAATGTCACCGTCGGAGGTTGGAAAGGCTTTGTATGGGACGATTGATGCTAGATGGGTGGATATTGTTATTAGCATGGTTGTTCGGTATGGCATAGCTTGGAGAGGAATTGAGGCTTACGATGTGCAGTGCCCCATCTGCCGGAATCTGGCTTTCCTGTCACCAACACCGAACTTGCGATATTTGCTAATGTTGCCATTTGACAGTCACTTAATGCTACGTCGAGATGATGTCCTTTGCCTGTTTTGGCTCGTGCGAGAAGGGCGGCCATGATGGAATTGGAAGTGTATAAACCTGTAGTGAGATCTGTGACTGCGACGCCGACTTTCACTGGCGGGCCGTCTCGTTCACCCGTTATGTGCATGAGGCCGAACTCACTGGTAGAGATATGATATTAGACCTGCTGTCCTGGACATGGGCTAGTCGCCAAGAACATACGCTTCAACCATGACATCGTAGCCGGCTCTATTACTGTAGGGTCCGTATTGTCCATATCCTGTTATACTAGCATATATCAAGCCCGGGTTGATCTTGGATAAGCTGTCATAGTCCATCTGATACTTCTTTAGCGAGTTGGGGAGGTAGTTTTCCACGAGGACGTCGCATGTTTTGGCTAGTTCGTGGAGGACTTTGACGCCAGAAGGATGCTGGAATGAGAGGCCGAGGGACTTTTTGTTGCGGTTGACCTGGAGGTAGAAGATGAGTGAGATGGTGTATCTTTCTTGGCTACTTCTGCAAGCTTTCGAAACGTACGGCTAGGAAATAGGCGGATTCTCCTGGCCCTTGCTTCCCGCTTTCAGCCGTGTATGTTGCGTATGGTGGGCCCCAAGCTCTTGTGTCATCGCCTCGAGTAGGGTGTTCGATTTTTATTACTTCGGCTCTGGAGTTTGACGTGTCAGTCGAGGTGATTGAGGTGGCCGACCTCTGAGGATTGGGTCGTACTAGATCAATCTATGCATACCCCAGGTCGCCGAGGATTTGTGTTGCGTATGGCTGGAGGATGAGTTAGGATCGGTAGGTGCAGCTATTGGAGGCTGAGCTGGACTCACTCCCGCCAGTACTCTTGTCATATCTAGCACTCTGATGCCTGAAAGTGGTAGATTGGTCGTGATGGATGAGGTGGTGGCCGTGGCTAGGAAACGCCGACATTGTGGACTGAAAGATTGTCTTGCCACCGATGCAGCAGTCCTCGTGAGCAATATACTGCTCATCCTGCAAGCCATGTGTTGGAGAAGTAAAGCGTAGGAAGTGCATTGAGAATGAGATTGTGTAAAGGCCGAGGTGCGGGGAGTATCGATAAGAGGAGACCTCGAATTAGTCATCATAGACAGTGACAACTTAAAACATACCTGAAACACCCGTCATCATTCTAGATACCAGTCTCGCATCATGTTTACAGGCATAGTAGAAGTCATCGGCAGTACGTTTCACAGCGCAACTTTGCCACATCCAGCATCAGCTCACCTAACCCAGCATAGCCGTCACCGCCCTCGAGGCACTCGACAACACAGAAAGTGGTGGAAAAGGAACTTCCTTGACGATAGGAGACGCAGGAGATATCCTAGGAGATGCACATCTAGGTGATAGCATATGTATCAATGGTAAAACACACTATCCCACATCCTCCAGCTCTAATCTTCCATCTACCAAAACAACACTAACACTTCTACTCTACCCACCAGGAACTTGCCTAACAATAACCGAACTCCCCTCCCCCACCACCTTCAAAGTCGGCATCGCCCCCGAAACCCTCCGCCGCACCAACCTAGGCAGCCTAACCAAATCCTCCCACCTCAACCTCGAGCGCGCCCTCCGCGCCGACACTCGTCTAGGCGGGCACTTCCTACAAGGGCACGTCGACACGGTCGCCACAATCGCCTCAACCCGACATGACGGCAACGCCATCGTCTTCCGCTTGGCGCCCCGCGAAAAGAGCGTGCTCAAATATATAGTCGAAAAGGGCTATGTCGCGCTTGATGGGGCAAGTTTGACGATTACGGCGGTGAATGATGGCGAGGGCTGGTTCGAAATCATGATGATTGCGTATACGCAGGAGAAGGTTGTGATGGGGGATAAGAAGGAGGGGGAGGAGGTGAATGTGGAGGTGGATATGGTGGGGAAGTATGTTGAGAAGAGTGTCAAGGGATATTTTGAGGAGGGTGAGGGTGGTGGGAGTATGGCTAGTTTGGAGAGGTTGGTAGAGAAGATTGTGGAGAGGAAGATGGCGAAGAAGTAGAGGTGTTCACGAGATGGGTGTAGATTTGCACTTGCGTAGGGATCTGAATAAGTATGTTTGTTGAAGAGCATTGTTTAGGTGATGGTTGTGCTGATTGTTCGTAAGGTTGATGAGGACATCAAGGAAGATATTCTGCTATGCAAGAAGTGGACTGATGAATTTGTGGAAATAGCTAGGTTTCAGCACGTCAAGGACAAGAACGAATTCGAGGATACTAGCACTACTTTCGCTAAACTGCGCCACAATCACATCTTCTGCGCTTCGTTTCTTTTTCTTTTTCTGCTCCTTCAGATCCATATCTGATCAAATGGTCGTTAAAGCAAGGAGACTGGCGAGTTTCTCCATAAATATAGCTTTGCAATTGCTGAACGACGCTGATGTCCCGAGAGAATCGAAACTGTGGACTGAAGATCTCCGTGCTAAGTTAGATGTCGAAGAGTGATTAAGTCCAGCTGGATCTGAATGCGAATGATTGGAAGAAGCGATCATGAGTTTCTGCTCCTGTTTGCCATGGAATGTGTCGTGAAGGTCTCCGTTACACTTCAAATGTCCTCAACCAGAATCAAGCCATGCCAATCTCGCACCTGAAACCTGCGCGAGCTACCTCTCCTCAAGCAATTTCGAAAAAGCTCACCAGGTGACGTTATTTCATTTGGCGAGTACGGCTCCGTGAAGCTCCGGTCGCTTGTCAAGTCGATCATATATTCAGAATCGGATCCGCAACAGCGGCATCCTGTTGCTCCCTTAGTCGGCCAAATGCTTTCCTGCACACAGAGCAGAAAGCATTGCACCGAAATATGTTTGTATTTCAGCCCAGGCAGGATTATCACTACTCTCGCAAGACATGTAAACGTCCTGCTGATCGATAACTCTGAGAATTCTGAGCACCGCTTCCAGTATCTCACGACTCGCGAAGGCAAATGGTGCAATTTGGATCCTGGCCTTGTATCTGCAAAGTGCGTCGGTATAGGTACTATAGTCGTCGTAGGAGATCTCTTCGTCGTCGGGCATAGAATATATCACATCTTCGATATAAAGCCTGATGATTTTGCTTTGAAGCTCCGCGGGGAGTGCTGCAAATGAAGCCATCTTGGGAAAGCTGAAGTTAGTCTTTGCATCCCAATCTATGAAGTCGAGGTAACTCACATTGACCTTGAAGGCCTGGAAGGTTGAAGAGGGGGTGTGTGGTGTACTGTAGAGATTTCAGAGGTCGCAGTTTGTCGTCGATATCCGATATCTCGAAGGTTTGAAATTGGGAGTAGACTGGGAAGAGCTGGTGCACAGAGATTGATAATAGTCACGGTGCTCTTCACGTCCTGTTTTCGCGACGACGTGTCGTAGTAGATGAAAAAAAGAAGAGAGGAAGCAGGATGGAGGATGGAGAAGAAGAAAAAGTGAGATGAGATCACGTCACAGGCGCGATCTAAAAGTGAGAGCGTGTTTTAAACAGAGAACGTTTGATTGCTTGGCCTACCTACAAAAATATAACCACTACAACAAGGGACTTTCTTGCAGAGTCCGATATTGTGTCAACCTTTCTTGCATTCCTAGCCAGATCAACCTCTCATCAGTCCTGCCGAAGAGATCAATCTCCAGCTACACGTCGTTGTCAGAATTCGTGGGTTACCAAGGGTACTATCCACAAGCTGTTATAGCTGCTCCTTACCTTACGTTACTCTCTCGTATCCTAGTCGCTTATTCGGAAGATACTTACAACTCGGTTATGTCCGCTGAGTTTAGAAGATCGAAGGTATCTCTCACAGCACTTCTCTCGTTTACCCGTGGCCCACGGATCCTGACATCCGAGGGGCTACACGCTGTTCCTTCTTTTCTTGCTGACGACCATGGCCTTCTCCTCCTTCTTGTCCTCTCGCATCTGCTCTTCCCAATCATCAGCGTCCTCCAGATCTCTGACAATAACAAGTTTGTGCCACCTTGTTAGGTGGTATGTCTCGAGAGGACCACCTCCAACAACAGTGTACGACTGATCGGTTGTCAAGTCGACTTCGGTATCAGCGCTTACACAAGCTTCACAACTGCAGAAATGGGGTTCTCCGTCCTCGGCGAAGAACGTCTTGGTTGCACACTCCAACCGAAGCAACATCTGCACAAGGTAGACGTACTTGCGAGAACAACTTCCTGGTCGGCACCGTAGGCTGTTTCCATCAAGTCGTCATAAGTGTCGGCCAATCTGTTGAGCTCTTGAGTACACACATCCAGCATTCCTCTGGACGAGAATGCTAGCGAGCCGATTGCTTTCCTCGCTTCGTACACATGTTGTCCTTTGGTAAGTCCTCCATGCTTGGCAACCGCCACATCAGCAAGCTCTTCGAAGTGCTCTCTGACGATAATGCTCGTGATCTCCAGGGGCATGCTTGAGAATGAAGCCATTGCGTGAGGTTGCTCGTTTCAGAAGGTTCAAAAGAGTGATTTGCTAGTGTATTGCTTTGAGCTGTGCTGAAAGTGATGTCGAATTGTTGTTGTACTTGTAAAGAAGCAAGATTCGAACACTGGTGGACAGAAATAAGGTGATATATATATGAGAAGATGCTTGTATTATGTAGCGTCAAGCTGGCAAACATGTCTGCACAATAACTCTTCTTCGAAACAAAGAAATATGTGAAGTATGAAGTACGGATTTCGGCGAAACGCCTGCACAATGTTCATTAGTTGGGTGAAACGTCAGTTCCCTCTATTGCTTGCTTACGTATTTCAATCATATCTCAACAAATCAGTTACTTATGTCCTACACTTCTTTGTCTCATCAATGGACCTATCCTTGGTGTCGACATATTCAGCCTCAGTTGCGATGATCTCTTGCTTGACGCTATTATCATCCTTCTCCTCGAGCAGACCGTGCCAACGTCCAATCTGGTATGTTTGATCAGTGTTATCTTCAGCCTCTGAAGACTGTCCCCAGCTCCAATCGCTGGAGAACATACCAGGCACGTCAGGAATTTTCTTACACTCGCAAGTCGATGACTTTCCAGAAGCCATCTTCTCCGCACAAGTCAAGAAGTCTTCCAAGAGTGCTAGAGCGTCCCACGACAAGTTAATTACCCCATCGCCTATGCACTCATGAAGTGCTTTCTCCTGGTAGATGGGGCGAAGCTCCTTCACCCGAATGAGGCATTCGGAGGTTAAAGCGTTGGGACGAACAAAGGGTGCGATATCAGCACCAAGATCGTCTAGCGCCTGTTTTATCATGCTTTCCGCCATGCCACCTGTCTGTAGCAAGGGATGATGCATTTCGGGTCACCATGACCTCGAGATAGTGAAAGAGGATTTCGCCTTTCACCTCATGGGGCATGGTGGATATACGGGCCATTGCTGGAAGAGAGCGGTGTAGAAGCGGTCAAGATTGTTGACTTTGTAGTAGACAGAGGCTGTGTGAAGCAACAAAGAATCGCGACGTCGATGACTTTATTACTGGGCTGATTGGTGATCGATTGCGGACAGCCAGTAAGGTTATATATATATATATATATATATAAGTTAAGACAAAAGAAAATAAAGACCTCGAACGAAACGTGCTTGAACCATGTTTGCAAAGAGTGGTAGGACAAAGCCTCGTTTGTCCCTGAGGCTTTTGCTTCATGGTGAACAGCTTGCAGAATTGCTGTTACTGCTTCGAAACAAAGGTGATGTCTGCTTCACAAAGAAAAATGTCGACATCTCCTTTGACTGTTTCATGGTGTTGTGATCTGTACGGTGCTGAGCAAGACCAGTCTCGTTAGTTCACGTGTGTACAAAACGAACTCAGCCTTCTTAAACGATTTCGCTTTGACATTGAGTTTGAGCGTGAGTCATCAGAATGAACATTTCAAAGCCGAAGAGACAGTTTGTATAGATCGAACAGAAACAACATGGTCAAGAGTTGGCCTCCTCAATCAATTGAAGTTTCTAGGGATCTCCTCTTCCTCTCAGACACGCACTCAAATAAACCTGCTTTCGTTAAGCCCAGGTATGGTACTGAAAAGCGTCGATAGCAGATTAAAGAAGTGCGAAAGCTGAACTCATTCTGGCGCCGATGTGGTTGACTTGATCAATGGTGGAGCTCTAGATGAGGAGCGGCATAGCTTGGAATGCTCAGAGTAAAATCAACTGAGTTGAAACTGGGTGTCGTGGGTGATCATGACGACTCGCTTCGTGCGGCGACCAAAGAAAGTCTCCATAATAAGCCAAAGCCGCACGCAGACTCACGCCTGGGGTCCACTGCCTCGGCCATCTTAACGATGTCTACAATGCCGTGGATGTCATGGTCAAAGGTTTTTCATTTTGTGGGTCATGCAGACCTTTGTGCCTACAAGCGAGGAGGAAACTGAAAATGATGTATGAGCGCGAAGCTGGTTCAATCAGCAACGGAACATGTTCCCCACAGCATGACAAGAAGGCGTATATGTCAAAATCGCGAGGAAAGTGCAAGATTAACAATGAGCCTTTGGTGATGAAACTCGGTTTGCTTGTTGTCGAAGAAGCATGATGGTGCGAAAGAGTCCAGCGCGTAAAGGTCGTTCACGAATATGATAGCCGAAGGACCAAGGCGGCATTAGTTTCAGTATAGCTTCATCCGATGGCATAATGTGACAAAGTTCATGTTTGCTTGACTATTGGAAGGAGAAAGAGAGGAAGTCTCCTATATGATTCCACGCTTGACCCAATCAGGCGAACTATCGCCACCTCCTATCGCCATACCATCTTCCTCTACCTACAACATGGGCAACCACCCAATATACATTCCCGACAAGTTCGCCGGATCAGTCGCCTGCCTGATCAACCCATCAACATGCCCTTCGACCCCCAGCGCCACCGTCTCGTTCCTGAGAAAGCCCCTCAACTTGCCCTGCACACTCTCCAGAATCTCCTTTGGCGTGTCCGGCACCCCTTTCGTCGTCCTCCTACGTTTCCCACCCATGAAATCCGCAGTAGGATCATACACAAACGTCTCCAAGATGGTCAACAAAGCGTCTTCGGCACTACGCATGACCTTCGCCGTGCATTCTGCACTACGTCTGAATGGGCCTTCGACGCCATACGCACCAAAAGCGTCGACCA
>Ga0160427_10001590_pt1 | contig 13916 bp, 11 predicted proteins | sample SolpanmetagenomL_FD_108194 | JGI IMG/M metagenome (GOLD analysis project Ga0160427, IMG submission 108194) | Solar panel surface microbial communities from Lawrence Berkeley National Laboratory, California, USA - L | ecosystem: Engineered > Built environment > Solar panel > Unclassified ...
GATAGTCCAGTGCTTGTTGTTGTGTGTAGACCTTGAGTTTAGAACACTCCTCAAAATTGATTGAAAACGTGTCTTGATAAACCATATCGGTGCCAGCCACAAGAAGTAAAATTTCATGGTCTGACTGAATACCAAGCGCTTTTAAGACCAAAACGATGGGCATATCATCTGATATCGAATTGTGCCGTAGATATATACAATTCTTCTTGGTCAAAACATATGTTTTTGATTTTCTTTCATGCGTAGAACTAGACAGAAATTGTCAGTCGTATGCTCCTGTTCGATACTAGCCATAAACTAACCTAGTAACGGAAGCTTGCACAATGTTCTTTTTAGTGTCTGCCTCAACGATGATTCGGTTCTTGCTGAGTTGTTCCTGAACCAGGATCACCTTCTCTGTACCATTAATAATGAAATAGCCTCCAGGATCCAGTGGACACTCTTTCAACAACGCCATATCCGACTCTGATTTGTTGTTGAGAACACATTTCGAGCTTCGCAGCATGATGGGCATCCGACCAATCCCTACGCCAGTTCGTGAGACAATGGTTTTGCCGCGAATGTACTCAATGTCTACAAACACAGGTGCAGCATATGTCATATCCCGTAGTCTGCATTCATTTGGTGTGATGTCTGCATTGCTGTCACTGTCTGTTCGTTCCGGTGCTCCAACTCGAATGTCTGTGTATCTTAAAAATTCCCTATGTCAGTCGAATAAACCATATGGTTTGGATGAATGCTGCGCACTTTAAATAGAACGCTGGGTCGACATCGCTAAACACCTTCTCGTTTGCCTTGACAATGTTTTTAAGTTCGACATCGCAGAAGAAGTCGAATGAGTCAATATGCTGTTTGACGAGGCCCTTTACTTTTAAGAATGCTGGAAGAAGTGCCCATTTGTCCTAGATTGACGAAAAATAGCTATGAGCCAAGTTTCTAGTTATTGGAACAGAAACATGTACCTTGGCTGTACTAATCGGCTCTGTCAATTTCTTCCCTTGGTACACCGGCTGTAGCAAATCTTGGAAAGCCTAAAATTTTTCTACAGATTAGAGTGTGTTTACAGAAAACCCGTTTATGGAGAGCGGAAGATATTTGCCTTGTCATGGTTCGCTTTCCCTACGTGTGCTGGGCTCATCTGAGCAGGAGCACTTTTTGCTGAGGTCGTCTTCACTTTCTATGTGAATGCGGCTTTGTTATCGATTGGGTCTGATATGACTTGGGTGGGATTTTAGAAGTAGATTCCGCTATCCTTAGTCGTATATGTGACGGATATCCGAAGTCGAATTCTACTAATGCGTCTGACTGCTGCGGAGGATGTAGAGATCGAGACAGATTAAAGGAGAGGAAGGAAGAAAACTCGCAAAGTGCTGGACGAATGTATGGATGTATGTGCAGTTCGGTCAAGTCGCTCAGTTGTATATTATAAGGCTCTCAAAAAAATAATTCCAGCAACAAGCAACTTAGTTCAGACGGAGCTTAAGATGGGCATTGCACCGATGGCGAAAACAGAAAAGAGAAGGAGGGGAAAAAAAGGAAAGAAAGCAGTATTGATATAGACTCATATTTCAAGGTGGTTGAATAGCTACAGAAAGAAAGAAAGAAAAGTCCATTTCACAAACATAAATCTAATTGAATTATGATTAACTTGCTTGAAGATACAAGTGGAAACTAGGAACTCTTGTCAGCTTCACGCAAAAGAGCAAAGACGACTTTATAAAGATTGATGGAGATTATCTCAAGTCTTTTCCGTTTATGCAAATCTATATTGATGTCGACTGGACCCAGCTCAATCTTTGACGCCCACTCAAGCAGCTATAATAACAACCTGTTGAGATTGATGCAGCAAAAGCTAAAAAGTGCATCAGATGATACAATCTTCAAGAACACAATTTCGCCCTCTGTCATCTATTCTTCTCCCATATTGAGAACCCAAGCAAATAAATATAGAAGAGTAATAACTGAAAAGCCAGGAAATATAATTGATTGGTTCAAAGAAATCTACTCTATAAACATCCTTTCAAAACTCCTCATTATCTAATGGTCTATAGATCAAGCCTCTAGATCTCCCACGCTCCTTGTCCTTCTTTCTAAAAATACCTGTAATCCAATTGACAATACCCGTTCCACCACCTGGAAGATGTGGTTTCCCGTTGCGCATCGATACGGAGGGTATAGAATGGTTGAAATCTTCAAGGGTTGGTGCAGGACTTCCCCCTCTACTTCGTATAATGGCTGCTAGTTGTGGCGTTGGAGCAACGGACTGATCTCCGAATAGAATATCCATATCTTCAAGCATAAGACCCTTAGTTTCAGGGTAAACAAAATACACTACGACGAGACAGAATTTGTTAGCGATTACAATCTGAAGATCAAAGGATAAACATTGTTGGATAAGCACTTACCAAGCACAAAACTACAAGCACAAAAGAACGCGTGAATCAGATATAAACGCCATGTCACCCATTCCTGTAGGACAGGCGTGAGTTCTCCGACTAACCAATTGAAGGCCCAATTGGTTGCTGTTGAGAGCGAAGCACCTTTTGCTCGAATAGTGAGCGGAAGAATCTCGGGGGGATACAACCAAGGTATGGGTCCCCATGAGTAGCCGAAGAACGCATTATAAATTATGACAAAAAGTACAACCATTGTTGGTGTCGATGGAACGTCAATATACATAAAATAAGAAATGGTCGACAAAGCAAGTGCCATAACAACAGCCCCAGAGAGCAAAATGACACGTCGACCCCATCGATCAACGAGATACCATCTATATAACATATTAGCCCAAAAGGTTCATATGGGGTAAGGTAAACTTACGGTGGGATTGTGGCCAGAACATATACAACAGCATTTATACCAGTCATGAGAATGGCTTGTCGACCAATCCATCCAGCTTGCTCAAACACAAGAGGTGCCTAAAATTAGTTAACAAACATAACCGCACTCTTGTATAAGCACAACCTACATAATACGATATGACGTTTATTCCGTTCAACTGCGCAAATGCCTGAGCAGACATCGCGATGAAGAGGCGTTTTTTATACCGTTTGAACATATCAGCATACGAACGCTCGCCTTCTTGCCGTTCCATTAAAACTGCTGCCTTGATATCTCGATACTCGTTGACGGCTCTCTCGTTATGCACGTCTCCCCCTCCATGTAAATTGGCAAGCACTACAAGACCTTCCTCGTCGTGGTCATTATCAAGTAACCATCTAAGACACATCGTTAGCAGGCGACCTCACTGTTCGCGATTAAGTGTGTGATACTAACCTAGGGGATTCACATATGGCCACAGAGCCGACAACAAGTAATGAGCCCATTACGACTTGCATAGCTAAAGGTATCCGCCACGAATAGTCGTTATAAATAAAACTGCAAAAGTAGTCTACCCAGACACTAGTACAATATCCTGCAACATTTCCGGTAAACTCAATGCAAGCAAGTTTACCTCTGTTGTGTGATGGCGAAATCTCGGATTGGTAGACAGGTACAATGGTAGAGAGTAATCCGACACCTACACCTGCGACGATACGTCCTATTATCATGGTTGGCATACCGGTAGAGAACGTCTGAAATGCACCACCAATCACAAATATGATTGCGCCGAAAAATATTGTCCGCCGCCTACCAATGACATCGCCTAATTTGCCCACAACAAGAGATGCAAAAAAGGCTCCTACTTCAAGGATAGCGACCATGGTTCCTAATTGCGCACGAGTAGGTTCGTTGAAGTATTTCTTGAAAAACATACCGGTAATGATACCGGACATTACACCTTGGTCATATCCAAAGAGGAAGACACCTAAGCTCACGAAAACGCTCGTGAAGTACAAAAGCGGCTTCCCTGTGAGACCATACATATCGCCGGTCTTACGCCCACCAAGGACAATATACGCAATGATGCGATCGGCTCTTGAGGCTACCCGTCGCTCAACTCTGGGGAGCTGTATATCAAGCTTATCGATAGTGCCTTTGCGGTGAGATTTGTAAGTAGGGGATGGTGAGCGCGAAGTATCGTATGTAACCTTTTTGCGTGTAGGCCGAGTGCCTACTCCGCCGTCTAGAATGTGTTTTCGAAGAGGATCGTCAGAGCTGTCTATTTGCTCTCCAATGTCTCCCGTATCACCCCAATCGGATAAACTTGAGGTCTCTGAACCTTCAGAGGATTGGCGTTTGTACTTTTCCTCTCCGCCAGCTTTCCCTTGGCGGGAAAGAAGAGAGGTCGATTGCTGTGCCCGTTCACCGCTTCGAGGTCGACTTGGTGGTTCTCTTGTTGTGTAGTCAAATTTTCGTAAAGGGATGTCGGTACCTCTTTTCACTGAGGACTGAATTTTGAAGAGGATGTCGTGTAAAAGCTCAAATGAGCAGTGGTGTTTTTGATCTGACCAAATCAGTCAAATGACCAAGCTATGAATCCTCTTCTGGTAGGATTGCGATGAACTAGATGCGCACACAAGAAGGTCTATTGATTCAAGGAGATTTTTTTCTTTTGAGACCATGAAGAAACAGGGTATGTCATACGAGCAGGCCTTGTCCTTATCCGATCAGAGCTTCCCAAGCTAAAAAAAAACAAAAGTTCGGGAAGAGTGTAACAGTACGTTGATGGTACGAGGTCAGTGAAGAAAAAAGCCAAATGAATGTCTCTCTACCTGTGAGTGAGTGATATGCTAGTGAAAGAGGGGCCTGGTGACAGAAGGAACAGAACGGGAAGAAGAACAGATGAATGAAGATAACAAATGATCAATACAACTGACTGGATCTGTATTGCTTTCTGGCTTAATTGATTGCGGTGTCTGTGTGTCTGTCTGTCTGTAGCTGGGCAGGGAGGGAGGGAAGGAAGGAAGAGATCAGGGTTGTTGGTTAATTGATTGAATGTCATGCTGTGTCACCCACTCACTGCCACATGCAGGTTTTTATGTTTATCCCGGTCAGCTTGGGAAATGCTGCAGCTCAACAAACAAACCAACTGGGTGGGTGGATACCTAGTACTTAGATGGATGGCATATCCTAAAGTGCATGATATATCACACACATAACAAGACAGAAAGATGTAAAAGTACGATAAAATATATCTTATATAAGTAAGCAATATATAGAGTTGAAAAGATAAGAAAATTTAAGAAAATTCCTTGCGACCAATTCAACCTTGGCATTTTATCCAGCGAGCTAAGTAAGCTGCCTGCAATTTAATAAACTTGATGATAAACTTCGAGATTCGTATTTTGTTTGAATTTTGACTTGTATTAAATTTAATTAGTCCTAAACAGAATGAAGGTAAAATAACTACTTAAGTACTTAAGTATAGCTGCTACCCGCTAGGAAACATGTCTGATCCGATAATATCTTATCTGATCTCGCTTGACCATTGCTTTTAGCAGCTAACTTACCTGGCTGCGACAAACAATATATTGGTATCATGTTACTGCTCTTTGACGTCCAAGATATACTAAGTACTTGCTAAATAACAAAATTTAAAACCACCACTTTGGCTCAAACAACTTCACAAAGAACACAAACACGCACAGGTGTCCTCAGTAGGAGTTTCATTTACGCCGATTAGAACCATCTGTTTGCTTATATCCTCAGCGTGATGGTAGATTTGGATGAGGACTTTGCTGGAGACGAATCGGACGATGAGACGGGTCATCGGGGAGGCTCAAGGCGCGCTCAGGGTGCATCTCGCAATCCTGCTGGAACCAATTTAATTGGCAAGGAACAAGCTGGAGAACCAAAGAAAGAGAGATGGGAGGTCATCGGGAGATCTTGGGAAAATATTACAGAGGATGCCAGTGGCAGTCTTCGTGCTACAGTTGTCGGTTTGCTGGAAGCCAACAAACGTCTGAGGTATTGCTATATTGTTCTATTCCTCCGTCGCGACAAGCATTGTTTAATATTGGTTCAAGGCTTCTCCGGGATACAACACCCATACAAAGAGGTATCATTCGGCATCTTACTCTAATACTCGATCTCTCGTTAGCCATGTCCGAAAAGGACTTGCGACCTACACGATTCCTTCTTACACTCAGATATGCTAGAGAATTTATTGTGGAATATTTTGAACAAAACCCAATATCACAACTTAGCATCATTGGCATGCGAGACGGCTTGGCGGTTAGGATTAGTGATATGGGGGGAAATCCAACAGAACACTTGAACAATATTCAGAAGGCTAGAGCTTTAGAACCCAAAGGACCACCAAGTTTACAGAATGCTCTTGAAATGGCTCGTGCCTCGTTGTTGTATGTTTTTATCATTCATTCCAATACTTACCAAACATACGATTTATCTCGAAAAGAGAAAGAAAAACTGTGTTGATTCAAGTCATAGGACTGACACATTGGTTATCTCATTGTCTTCACAGTCATGCACCCACGCATGGAACTCGGGAGGTTTTGATCATATTCGGAGCTCTGTCCTCGTCGGATCCAGGTGACATACATCAGACTATATCATCTTTGATTACAGACAAGATACAGGTTCGAGTCGTTGGCTTAGCGGCTCAAGTGGCTGTGTGTAAAGAATTGGTCATCAAAACAAATAACGGAGATGATTGTAAGAAAAGCTTTTATGACATCAGTCATAAACTTGCGAGTCAATTTTTCTAACTGTCCGTTCATATAGCAGGATATGGTGTCGTTCTAAACGAAGGCCATTTCCGTGATTTGATGTTTGAAACGACGAACCCTCCCGTTATCAGGTCAAAGAAGATGAACGCAGCAAGTCTGCTCATGATGGGCTTCCCATCAAGAATAATGGAAACACACCCATCATTATGCTCATGGTAAGACGATATTTGCTGTCTGTCATATACAATGCTTTTTCCAATAACGTGGCTACGTAGTCATTCCAAGCTTGGAAAAGGTGGTTATCTGTGTTCTCGATGTTCATCGAAAGTCTGTGCCTTGCCTACAGAATGTCCGACATGTGGGTTGACCTTGATTCTGTCAACACATTTGGCTCGGTCATATCATCACTTGTTTCCGCTTAAGAATTGGATAGAAGTGTCTTGGAAAAGGTAATACGTCTATTGGGTACATGCTTATGGGGTACTGACAGACAATAATAGTGCTAAGAAGTCAACGCATTGTTTCTCATGCCTTGTCTCCTTTCCTATGTCTCCCGTGACGAACAGTGTAGAGCAGAAAAACAATGCAACGAATGGTGCAACTGATCAAATGGGTCCTCAATCAAATTCTGAGAAGTTAGACGCGCCAAAAGATCGTCTAGCTGGGACGTCTCCGTCTCAACGATATGCTTGTCCCGATTGTCATTCACATTTCTGCATAGACTGCGACATTTTTGCTCATGAGTCTCTACACAACTGTCCTGGATGTCTTGCGTCGCTCAGTACAAAGAAGCAGTAAAAATCCGGAAAAGGAGGCAGAAGCTTAGTACTTAGTAGTGGAGATCTATATATTTGAACCCTCCCCTCGAAAAAGACACATGTAGTGTAATGGTCGACAGGATAGAAAATCATGTATGTACTTAGTAAGTACCCTAGAAGTAATTCTAAACAACCTTTATAATTGTGGATTTTTTCTGCTTTGAGGACGATGGTCAATTTTTGCACGCATCCTATATATAGCTTGATTGCCCGAAGCTCCCGAAGCCTGGTAGCAATAATTTCTCCTGAGTTTTGCCCAAGGTTTGTCTTCCAGTCGTTGGTAATGACACACACTTACCAAGTACTTAAGTAGCTACCAGAAGTGAGAGTGGAGATCGTTACAACCGTGCCTCGGCCAGAATAACCCATCCGTGTTGAATCTGCAGTGGTTATTAAGAGAGACGTCTTTTCTTAGTAGTCAAGTTGGTAACTCTAAGTCTTGCTTGATAAGTTTGTCCTTAAAAATTACAAGTCGTCTTCAGATCATTCAATAGGGTCCGCGGATCAGGTGTACTAAGTCCACCTGTGAGACATAAAAGCTCCTCAACGCTACATGTGAGTTGCGTATCAGGGGCTGTATAATCGCGTGGCCAGTACTTAGTGAAGGGCCAGGATGAATTTTTTGCTCCATCTTAGTATCAATAAGGATCACGCGATTGTATTCTTTCATATTGGGGTTGACGGTACCTTTCCCAGAACACACTTTGTACAATTTCCACCCTCATTATTGAGACTATGCTACAAAGAGACCTCCAGAGGCCATTTCTTCAAAGGATGCATTTGTAGAGAGCATAGGGTGTACCTTAGAATGAAAGTATACAATTCGGAGTAATGTCAAGACAACATTTGATATAAAAGCTTTGAAGCAAAATGAGATCATACAAATGTAATACATATTGGTCCATACCCAAGTGCTTAAGTAGCTTAGGAGAGAAGCAAATTAGAGATTTTAAAAGTGGCTGCATGTTACAGTTGATATGTACCCAGAAACAGTCAAGTCAGCCACTTCTCTTTTGCCTAACTGAATAGATTGCTAAAAGTAATTTATCATAGTTTAACGATGGATGAATGAATGAATGAATGAATGAATGAATGAGTGAATCAATCAATTCATTGCGAAATTCGATAAGGCCAACAAACTCCTTGTTGAATGCACTCGTTATACAAGTATAGATCTGCTTAGTATCCTGCTGTAGCTAGAGCCAGTCATTTCGTTTTCGCTTTGTTCAGCTACTAGACCAACAACGGCTTCATCCATCCATTGAAAAGGTCCACCATCTTCTTCATTCCAGCAATCCCAGAAACGTTCCTTTAAAATAAGATATCGCCATCTTCTTTTGTTTCCTTCTTCATCTACGTGGTTTTGTCGCTGGGGCTGCGCTCAAACTACATCACGAAGCACATTCGGCTTTCTTACGGGTTCCTTACCACATCAAATTGCTCAATTTTGTGCTTCAAGAAGCTATAACGTGGCCTCTCATAATCCGAAAACCACAAAATAACGACAACCACGATTCTTCACAGAGTACAAGACCGAAGCTTATCAGTCTAATACAAATCCAGCATTGAACAGCGTACTCAACAGCTTCCTCCTGTTGTAAGCATTTCGATAAATTGATCTTGGTTTCGGTAGTCTGTCAATAAACGGAACATATATACTCAAGCTCTATCCTTTCGTGAGCCGCGTCCGAAAGCTCCACCATCAACGGAGGTCCACTTGCTGCTTTCCTGCTTCGAATCTGGGGTCGCCTGTCGTCAATTGAGTGTAGAGCGGAATAAAAAGCTGTCATGATGAACATTTTCCGATTTGCAGGTTCGTAATACTTGTCATCATTCGGTCATTTTATTTTATTTCAGCTATAGAGCTTATTGTTGTTGTTGGTCGATCGCGACCAGTTACCCACAACTTTCAATCCTAGACGTCAATTTCTTGAAGATTGTTGAGCAATATCGCTTTGTTCATACTGTACAGCCAATGACTTGGTCAAATGCTCGATCGTACTGCTATTCAATCACTAAGGACACATTTCGCTAACTCATAATTGTCTAAACTGTGTAGCGGATTTATCGCATCTGCTGAGTATCTTCATCTTGTTGAATAAGATGAAAACTAGCAAGGTTTGTTTGCTCAATTTCTGAGACAATGTAGGACAATTGCCATACTAATACCATGGTTGACTAGAGTTGCGCTGGTATATCTTTCAAATCGCAAGCTCTATATCTACTAGTTTATGTTACAAGATATCTAGGTATAGCCCATGAGGATTTAGTTCGAATAAGGAGTTTACAAGATGAACTGTGACTGATCCTGGCTTAGATTTGTTCTGGACATTCACTCACACTGAAAGTCTTTACCTTTCAATCATGAAGATTGTCTTCATTGGATCCTCTGCATACATTCTCTATCTCATGAATGGCGATTACAAACCTACTCAAGATCCTAAAATCGATACATTCAAAGTACAATACTTGATTGGAGGCTCGGCTTTGTTAGCTGTAATCTTCCCGTATTTTTACACGGCGTCTGAAGTACGACAAATCTTTAGGAAACAACCCGATATTTCCAAGTCACTGCTGATGAGGTAAAATAGATCTTATGGGCTTTTAGTATCTGGCTAGAAAGTGTTGCAATTCTGCCACAACTTTTCATGCTACAGCGAACCGGCGAGGCAGAGACCATCACAACGCATTACCTGTTTGCTCTAGGTGCATACAGAGCATTGTATATTCCAAATTGGATATATCGGTATTTTACAGTGGGACATCTTGATCCACTATCCATCATCGCTGGTATCATTCAAACTATCCTCTACTCAGACTTCTTTTATATATACTATACAAAGTAAGTTTATATTGGTTAAGTTCCACATCATTACTGTTTACTAATCGATATTGTTAGGGTATTGAAAGGGCGAAAGTTCGAACTACCAGTCTGATTGGTGACAATCATTGAGCTCGAGCTCATACCATGAGTGGTGTCAATTTGGAGATCGAGCAGCAACAATACAAAGTTGTGGTTATTATGGCCTTGATATTGTGTTTCGTGTGTTTGTTCTTTGTATTATAGAAAGGCATCTAGTTGGATGGAAACAAAAGACACATCCATCATTCAAACAGCAACGCTAGGTATTCATTAGAAATGAGTGTTTGTAAATGCATTAACACAAAAGCCGTAAGAAACTATTTATATCGAGTTATATAACAACTGGAAGGCGAAGTAGGAGCACAGAAGCATAAGCCACAAGACTTGAATATCAAAATTAAGCCTATGGTTGAAATTTGGGAACGTCTATGTCGGTTGCTTGTCGAGAACCATAGAGCCTTGCGATGGAATACAGCGCGAAGCTGAATACCTTATTCATTCATCTTGTTGCATTTCGAACGTTAAAATGTAAGAATATATATAAGATGTGATTTTGTTCTATGAAAGTCTAGAGGATTTTCGATCCTTTTTGATATCTACTTACTACAACACACCTAAGTGGGTACTTAAGTAAGTATGTTTCGTAGCCTAAATCACAATAATGATGAATAAAACTGTACATTATTATTGGTCATCATTTATCTACTGAAGCACCCACGTGGTGAACTTGACCAGACATGAAAAATCCTCACAATCAATTGATTCTCATCACGTACTTAGTATTATTGTGTATATGTTCTCTACCATGACAGGGGACGCATCGCATGATATGTGGTCGATCGATTACCGTGCGTCGCAAGATCAGCGAGACTTTGGATACTGGTTGGTTTGTACGAATAACATTACATGATATAGGGTGATTGACGTACAGTACCTGGTTGACACTGCATACTTAAGTACTTAGTAAGTTCCACAAACTCACAAAGCTAAAAACAAAAAGCGCATGGATTCAATCATTTGAAATGTTTAAAAAACTATTTTGGAACTAGCAGCAGGATGCCGCTATCAGAAATAAAGCAAGTCGGACTAACTTGGATAAGGTAGAGAAGAAAAAATATCATCTGGATCAACATTCGTTTAGAAGATATGTGAGCATTCAAACAATCAGATAATATTATATTTCTAGACATAATCTCAGTGCAGAGAATTCCGTCAGGATATTATAGCACACAAGAATACGCCTCTCATTCGAATCGCGTATCTCGATTCAGCACTGCGCCTCGTTCCTGACCTACAAAAACCAACCAGGACATTCTCTGAACTCACTTGGCGCCGCTCACAAAAAAAAAAACATATTGGGCACGTACTCAGTACGGGGCTATATGACTATATCAAGTCATAGCAGGGACCGTTAAAGCAAGAACCCCTCAAAAAAGGCCTTAAATAGGAATTTTCTAAATAAAGTTCTCATGGCTCCGAAACGTAGGAAGAACAATGCAAACCAGCATGATGCTGATGAAGGAGATACGCGCACCGTCACCACGTCGTCAAATGGTAAGAGCTAGAGGACAAACCTTTGAGTTGATGGAACAGCGAACAAATAGCTAAATGTTTTGTTATTCAGATGTCGTGGAACGTAAAGAGAAAAAAGGCAGCGCGCCCAAAATGCAAAGATCGGGTAGCTTTATTGATAATGTCAAACTGCCGACGCCGTCCAAACCAGCCAAGAAGACGTATTTTTATATCTTACTAGGTGGATTTATGGGATTGATCCTGGCCTTATTTTTGCTGCACAGTCAGGATGTGGTCGATATTGAAGCTTTGACGGAAGCTGGTTTGGGAACACTCACGGATATGTTACCTCCTAGTGTCGTCAAAGAGATCAAGGCATTTTCTGTAGGTTGGATCGCAGCGTCCAAGAAGCAACAAATTTAATACAAAAAATCGTCTTGAGTTTATTGCTAAGACAGTCGTGCTACCTATAGCAACCACAAAAAGATCAGAGCTATGATGCGTTTCAAGTGGGTTTACATCTTCGAAAAGATGGAATCAAAGCACATTTTCCAGTCGTTATGGTATGTTAAGAGATTCCCTTGATCACGACTTTGTAATTACCGCTCAACTAACCATATTTTACCATCATAAGATACCTGGAGTCATTTCAACAGGGTAATTCAACCGATTCACATTTAAAAAAAAAGTTGCTAACGTGCAAAGACTTGAGAGCTGGGGAACATTAAACGTCTCGAGACCGTACTTTCGCAAAAGGATGTGGGGCTCTAGCACCATGTTGAGATGCTTGGTCTTAGACAAAGCGCTTTGGAAGGTACAGATTCCCATTTGTGTTTTGCTTCACGAAATACTGACCATTTTGTAGAGACATATTATGCTCAATCATACTACTGGACTTGATCCTGAAGGAAGTTGGTGAAAAATCAGATGATTCGTCCTTGACCGTCTTGTCTAATTTTCGTAGTAAAGCTTAGAGCAGCACAGGGATTTGACGCAACAGATTTCTTCATTACAGGTAAAATACACTTCAGCCGTAATTAAGGTGATTAGCTGAGTTATATTGTAGGATATTGGATATGGAATAAGGTTGGCATATTCTTTTATGTAAATTTGATGCCAATGCTAAGGTCTACCACAACAACTTTCAGATTGTGGAGAACTTGGCAACAATTGGCTATGATCCAACTACATCTTATACAGCAGCCTACGACTGGCGATTGTCTTATATCAATTTGGAGAAACGGGGTATATTATAATTAGGTCAGACCTATAACAGAGCATGGTGAAGATTAACTGGCTACTAGATCAATATTTCACTCGTTTGAAGCAGCATATAGAAGTTGCAAATCTCATCTCTGGAAAAAAGACAATCTTGGTTGCGCACTCTATGGGATCCCAGGTGGTTTTCTTCTTCTTGAAATGGGTAGAGGCCGTTGGACATGGTAACGGGGGAAGTGATTGGGTGGAGAAGCATATTGATTCATTCATAAACGTATGACAGATCTCCATATTGTTGTTACACTGTGCTAAAAGGTCCACAGATTAGCGGCAGCATGCTTGGGGCTGTCAAGGGCCTTCCTGCTGTGCTCTCTGGAGAAATGAAGGTTTGTCTGAGTCTAAAAGCACAAAAAGTTAAGTGAGAGCTGACAGTTTGGCTGTAGGACACCGGTAGGTTGTATCTATTCATAGTCGTGCTCCCAAACTATGCTGATGTTAAACAAGCACAACTCAACCAAATGGCTGTATACGGTCTCGAACGTTTCTTTGGTCGAGAAGAGGTGGGAATATAAGACCCTTCATGTTTGATCTGTCACTAATCTGTAGTAGAGAGCTGAGATTATGCGAGCTATGCCAGGCATATCGGTATGATTGCTGGCCTTTCAAACATAAGTACCGCAATTTCTAATGTTTTCTTCCTTTGCGCAGAGTATGCTTCCAAAAGGTGGTGATGCTATATGGGGTATGTGAAGTAAAGAGAACCATCAAAAGAACATTACTAATGTGGTTCAGGCAATCTGACATGGGTACGTATTGAACCTGCGTACCTATTGCGAAATCTAACTTGTATGCGTAAAGGCGCCCGATGATGCGGGCCAAGATCCAAGTTTTGGCAACTTTCTCAAGTTTAAGGTCGATAACAGTACCCATGGA
>Ga0160427_10001591_pt1 | contig 13914 bp, 10 predicted proteins | sample SolpanmetagenomL_FD_108194 | JGI IMG/M metagenome (GOLD analysis project Ga0160427, IMG submission 108194) | Solar panel surface microbial communities from Lawrence Berkeley National Laboratory, California, USA - L | ecosystem: Engineered > Built environment > Solar panel > Unclassified ...
CGAGGTGAACATCGAGGAGGTCCCGGACGCCGCCGACTTCGTCATGCAGGTCAACGGCGGGAACCAGACCGTGCCGACCCTGCTCTTCCCGGACGGCTCCGCGGCGACCAACCCCTCGGTCGCCGACGTCAAGGCCCGCCTCGCGGCCTGAGCGCCCCCTGAGCACGTCGACGAGCACCTACCGGCCCACCGGTCCCGAGCAGTTCGCGGACCGGTGGGCCCTCGACGTCCCGGCCGGGGCGCGCGTGGGCGTCGACGGCGCCGTGGACGCGGACACGCGCTGGTACGCGGACCTGCTGGCGGACGCGCTGCGCGCGCGGGCCCGCACCGCGCTGCGCGCGGACTGGACGGGGTTCTGGCGCCCGCGGTCGCTGCGCTACGAGTTCGGCCGCGACGACCCCGACGCCTTCCACGACGGCTGGCTGGACGCCTCGGGCCTGCGCCGCGAGGTGCTCGACCCGCTCGGCGCGGCCTCCGGGCGCTGGTGGGTCCCGTCCCTGCACGACCCCGCCACCGACCGCGCCTCGCGCGCCGCCCGCGAGGACGTGCCCGACGAGGCCGTCCTCGTCTTCGCCGGGCCCTTCCTGCTCCGCGACGACGTCCGCTCCGGCTTCGACGCCGTCGTGCACCTGACGACGTCCGACGCGGCGGTGCGCCGCCGCACGCCCGACGCGGACGTCGCGCGCGTGCTCGGCGGCTGGCACCGCTACCTGGCGGAGTCCGGCCCCGCCGCCCGCGCCGCGGCCGTCCTGCGCTGCGAGGACCCCCGCCACCCGGCCGAGCTGCTGCGCTGACGCGCCCGGCCGGGTGCCCTCCCGGGCCTCAGGCCCAGGGCTCGTCGTCCGGCACGGGCAGCGGGCCGCCGAACCAGGCCTCGATGAGCTTGCGCGAGATCGACACCGACGGCGGCGGCAGCACCGCACCCGTCGTCACCGCCTCGGCCAGCTCCTCGCGGCTGAACCACCGGGCCAGGGCGATCTCGTCGCCGTCGACCAGGATGTCCGTCGTCACCGCGCGCGCCGTGAACCCCACCATGATCGAGGCGGGGAAGGGCCAGGGCTGGCTGCCGAGGTAGCGGACGTCGTCGTGGCCGGAGCCGACGACGATCCCGGCCTCCTCGAAGACCTCCCGGCGCACGGTGTCCTCGAAGGACTCCCCGGGCTCCACGAACCCCGCGAGGATCGAGTACCGGTTCTCCGGCCAGACCGGCTGGTGGCCCAGCAGGAGCCGGTCCTGCGGGTCGACGACCGCCATGATCACGGCGGCGTCGGTGCGCGGGAAGTGCTCGCGCCCGGCGGGTTCGGCCTTGACCCAGCCGGCCGCGGTGCTCGCGAGCGGCTCGCCCGTGCGCGGGGAGAACCGCGTCACGGCGTGCCAGTTGCCCATCGCGACGGCCTCGGTGAACAGGCGCGCGTCGAGGTCCGGCAGGGCCGTCCCCACCTCGCGCAGGCCCCGCCACTCCTCGTCGCCCGCGGAGCCGTCGGCGACCTCGGGCTCGGACTCGCTGGACACCACCGCGACGTGCTCGACGCCGTCGGCGACGCCCAGGTACAGCGTCACGTCGGAGGTCCCCGGCGCGGGGACCTCCGCGGGCGGCTGCAGGACCAGGCGCCACCCCCCGCGCCGCGGCACCACGGGCGCGCGGCCGTCGCGCACCCGCAGGACGCGGGTGGAGGGGTCGGCCCAGAGGGTCTCGAGGAAGCCGGGGGTGGTGCGGCGCACGCCGGAGCGGTCCAGCGACGACGGGCGGGCGAGCGCGAGGTCGGCGAGGGGACCGCTGGCGAGCGGGACCGGAGCGGTCGGGGGCTGCTGGTCGGCCGCGGAGCGCTGGCCGGTGGGGCTGGAGGTCACGAGCGCACTGTAGGCAGCGACCACGGTCGGTACCCGTCGGCGGTGTCCCGCCACCGGTACGCGGTGTTCGCGCCGCGGCGCCCTACCGTGGGGCCGTGCCCGTCCGCTCGCCGCGCGTCCTCGCCGCCCTCGCCACCGCTGCCGTCCCCGGGATGGACGTCGTCGCCGCCGGGCGCGGCGACACCGACGGCGCGGACTTCGACGTGGCCCTCGTCCAGGACGGGCAGTCGCGGCGCTTCGTCGTGCGCTCGCCGCGCCGCCCCGCCGCCGCCGCGGCCCTGGACACCGAGACGGGCCTGCTGAGCGCGCTGCAGGGCCTGCTGCCGTTCGCCGTGCCCGAACCCGTGGGCACCCTGACGCTGCCCGAGGGCGGGCGCTGCGTCGTGCACCCCGAGCTCGCCGGCACGCCCCTGCACCCCGAGGACCTGCGCCCCGGTCCCGGCCTGGCGGCCTCGCTCGGCGCGGGCCTCGCGGCCCTGCACCGGGTGGACGTCGCCGTCTTCGCCGACGCGGGGGTCCCCGTCTACGACGCCGAGGAGTACCGCCGCCGGCGGCTGTCGGAGCTGGACCGCGCCGCCGCCACCGGTCACGTGCCGCCGCGGCTGCTGACCCGCTGGGAGGTCGTCATGGAGGACGTCGCGCGGTGGCGCTTCGCCGCCACCCCCGTGCACGGCGACCTCGTGGGCGACCACGTCCGCACCGACGGGACGCGGCTGACGGGGGTCACGGGCTGGGTGGAGGCCAAGGTCGCCGACCCCGCCGACGACTTCGCGTGGCTCGCGGTGGGCGCGGAGCCCGAGGCGCTGGAATCCGTCGTCGAGGCCTACGCGCACGCCCGCCACGAACCGGCCGACGCCGACCTCGTGGTGCGGGCGCGGCTGGCGGGAGAGCTCGCGCTGGCCCGGTGGCTGCTGCTGGGGCTGCGCACCGAGGACGCCGACATCGTCGAGGACGCGCGCCGGATGCTGGACGACCTCGACTCCCACGCCGACGCCGTCCCCCTGGACTCCTGATCCCCGCCGACGGCGCGGTGCGCCCCGCGCGGTTGCGGCTGGCGACGGTCAACGCGGCCTCGGGCCGCGACCTGGCCGACGGGACGATGTCCACCGCACGCCTGGCCACGGCCGTGGCGGGGCTCGGCGCGGACGTCGTGGCCGTGCAGGAGGTCGACCACCTGCTGCCCCGCTCCGGCGCCACCGACCAGGCGGCCCTCATCGCGGCGGCGTGCGCCGCGGGCGGACCGGCGTGGTCGCACCGCTTCGCCGCGGCCGTGCACGGCACGCCCGGCTCGCGCGAGACCTTCCGCACCGCCGAGCGCACGCTCGCGGCCGAGCCGTCCTACGGCATCGCGCTCGTCACCCGCCTGCCCGTCGCGCAGTGGCACGAGCTGCGGATGGCCCCGGGACGCGCGCAGCTGCCGGTCGTCCTGCCCGCCGGGGCGCCGCAGCGCGTGCTGTGGGTGCCCGACGAGCAGCGCGTCGCCCTGGCGGCCGTCCTCGAGACGCCCGCGGGTCAGCTCACCGTGATCAGCACCCACCTGTCGTTCGCGCCCGCGCGGGCGATCGTGCAGCTGCGCCAGCTCAAGGCGTGGTCGCAGTCGCTGCCCCGGCCGCTCGTGCTCATGGGCGACCTGAACCTCCCGGGCCCGCTGGCGCCGCGGACGTCGGGGTGGACGTCGCTGGTGAGGGCCAAGACCTTCCCCTCGCCCGCCCCGCGCCTGCAGCTGGACCACGTCCTCGCCGACGCCCTGCACTGGCAGGTCACCTCCGCGCGCGCCGAGCGCGTCGGCGGCAGCGACCACCGCGGGCTCGTCGTGGACCTCGCGCTCCCGCTCGTCGGCGAGGCCGTCGGCGGGTGAGGCGACGGCCCGCCGACCGCGGGGTGGGACCTCAGGCGGCGCTGGTCGCCCGCAGGGGCTTCAGCGCACCGGCCCAGCGCTCGAGCTGGTCGAACACGCCCTGGGCGGCGTCCACGTGCTGCGGACCCGGGGTGAACCGCGTGTAGTCGGTGAAGTCCGTGAACAGGTTGAAGCCGAGCTGGCCGCGCACGTGCGCGACCTGGAGCTCGGAGAGCACCCCTCGCAGCTGCTCGACGGCGCGCGCGCCGGAGTAGGAGCCGTAGGAGACCAGGGCGGCGGCCTTGTCGACCCACTCGCCGTAGATGCAGTCGAGGGCGTTCTTCAGGACCGCGGAGAAGGAGTGGTTGTACTCCGGGGTGACGAACACGAAGCCGTCGTAGCCGCCGATGACCTCGGCGAAGCGGACGACCTCGGGCTTGGCGGAGGCGGCCATCGACGGGCCCATGGGCTCGTCGAAGAAGGGCAGCGGGTGGTCGCGCAGGTCGACGAGCTCGTAGTCGGCGCCGGTGCGGCCCTTCGCCTGCTCGAGCACCCACTCCGCGACGGCTGCGCCGTTGCGGTTCTCGCGGGTGCTGCCCAGGACGACGGCGATCTTCAGATCAGGCATGGCGGTCCCATCCTCGTGCGGGGACGCGCGGGGTCCCCGCGGTCCGGGTCGTTGAGATTTCAAGCATAGCTCGACGTCCGCCCGCCGCCACCCCCGGCCCCGCCGAACGGGTGTCGCGGCGGCGGGTGACGACGGGCCGGTGGCGACGGGGCCCGCGTCGAAGTCAGTCCGCCGCGGGCGTCTCGGGGACCGAGGTGACGAGGGCCTCGAGCTCGGCCACGCCGAGCAGGTCGACGGGACGCACGGTCTCCCCGGTCGAGGCGTAGAAGAACGCGGCGCTCACGTCCTCCAGCGGGAGCCCGCGCCAGCGCGACCACGCCAGCCGGTAGACCGCGAGCTGCACGTCGCGGGCCCGCCGGCCGGCGCCGGTGGGCGGGCGGCCGGTCTTCCAGTCCACGACGTCCCACACCTCGCGACCCTCGGGCGTGCGCATCCGGAAGACCGCGTCGATGCGGCCGCGCACGACGAGGCCCGCGACCGGCGTCTCGACCGACACCTCGACGCTGACCGGGTCCCGGCGCGCCCACTCCGAGGCCAGGTAGGCCTCCTGCAGCGCCGCCAGCTCGCCGTCGTCGGCGGCGTCGTCGTCCGCGGCCCCGGGCACGTCGACCAGGTCGAGCAGGGAGCTCGCGGTGAACCGCTGCTCCAGCCACGCGTGGAAGGCGGTGCCCCGCCGGGTCGCGGGGCGGGGGGGCAGCGGCACCGGGCGGCGCAGCTGCAGGGCGAGGGCGTCGGGGTCCTCCGCGAGCGCCACCAGCCGCGACGCCGACAGGTGGGCGGGCAGCAGGACACCCGGCGCCGTGCGCGCGGCCGCCCGCTCGGCCAGCAGCAGCCGCGCCTGCTCGGCCCAGCCGGCCGCCTCCTCGTCGAGCGCGTCCGGCACGGTGCCGTCTGCCACCGCACCGTCCGGCACCGCGCCGTCCGGCACCGTGCCCTCGGGCACCACGCCGTCCGCCACCGCACCCCGGGGCGTCACGCCGTCCGCGACCCCGGCAGGCGCGACCCCGCCGGCCGCTTCGCGCGCCGCCAGCGCGGCCCGCACGGCGGCGGCTCCGGCGTCGACGTCCGCGCGCCGCGCAGCGAGCGGGTCGACGGGCCACACCGCGCGCTGGGGCTCCGCGGTGCGCGGGTTCGGCCCACCGGGCTCGGGCTGCGCGGCGGCCGGGAGGCTGACGAGCCCGGGGACGGTGCCCGCCGGCGCCTCGAGGACCTCGCGCAGGAAGCGCGAGACGGTGCGCGGCTTGGTGGCGTCGTCCCACCACGCCCCGCTGAGCAGCAGCTCCTGCTTGGCGCGCGTGAAGGCGACGTAGGCGAGGCGGCGCTCCTCGGCCATCTCGTGCTCGCCGCAGGCCTCGCGGAACGCCTCGCGCGCCTCCTTCAGCTCCTTCTGGGTGCCGCACGCGGCGATGTCCCACGCGGGCAGGTTGGCCCGGTCGCCGCGCAGCGGGTACGGCAGCACCCCGAGGCTGCCCATGCCGCCGAGCCAGCCCGCGGACGTGTCGCCCGAGGCGGGGAACACCCCCTCGACCAGGCCGGGGACGGCCACGACGTCCCACTCCAGGCCCTTGCTGGCGTGGACGGTGAGCAGCTGCACGGCGTCGCTGGAGACGTCGGAGGCGCCGGGCTCCAGGCCGCGCTCGCGCACCTCGGCCGCGTCGAGCCAGGACAGGAACCCGCCCAGGCCGGGGCGCTGCGAGGACAGCGCGAAGGACGCGGCGGCGTCGGCCAGCGCGTCGAGGTTGGCGCGCTCGCGCGCGGGCGTGCTGCCCGGGCGGGCCGCGACCTCGACGTCCAGCAGCAGGGCGCGCTCCACCTCGCCCACGAGGTCGGCCAGGCCCAGGTGGCTGCGCGAGCGCAGCCGCCGCAGCAGGCTCGCCAGCCGCGTCAGGCGGCGGTGCCCCTCCTCGGTCAGCCCCCGCCCCTCGACCGTGCGCCACCCGGCGGGCGGCAGCTCGTCGAGCGCCTCCACGAGGCTGGACGCCTCGACCTCGTCGGGCAGCACGACGGTCGCGTCGTCGGGGCCCGCGTCGGGCGCGGTCTCCACCGCCGGGTCGACCGGCCGTCCCGTGCGGCGGCGCTGCAGCTGCCGGGCCCACGCCCCGAGCGCCTCGAGGTCGCGCGCGCCGATGCGCCAGCGCGCGCCCGTGAGCAGGCGCGCCAGCTGGTCGCCGCGGCCCGGGTCGTGCAGGACGTGCAGGGTGGCGACGACGTCGACGACCTCGGGGGTCGACAGCAGTCCGCCCAGGCCCACGACCTCGACGGGCAGGCCCGCGTCGCGCAGGGCCCGCTGCAGGACGACGAACTGGCTGCGCTTGCGGCACAGCACCGCGGCCGTGCGCCGCGGCACGGCCCGCCCGTCGGCGTCGGTGCGTCCGGTGTCGGCGCGCCACACCTCGCCCAGGCGGGCGGCCACCTCGGCGGCCTCCTCCTCGACGGTGGCGGCGAAGGCCGTGCGGACCAGGCCCGGCCCGGCGCCGGGGCGGGCGCGCAGGGTGACGACCGCGCCGGCACCGGTGCCCGCCGTGGCCGCGGTGCCCAGCGGCGCGGCGGCGACGTTGGCGGCGGCCAGGACGGCCTCGTCGTTGCGCCAGCTCGTGGCCAGCGGCGCGACGGTGGCGGGCGTGCCGTCCGCGCGGCGGAACTGCGCGGGGAAGCTGCGCAGGTTGCCGGCGCTCGCGCCGCGCCAGCCGTAGATCGACTGGTGCGGGTCGCCCACCGCCGTCACGGGGTGACCGTCGCCGAACAGCGCCTGCAGCAGGGCGAGCTGGGCGAAGCTCGTGTCCTGGTACTCGTCGAGCAGGACGACGCGGTGCCGGGCGCGCTCCGCCGCCGCCACCGACGGCACCTCGCGCGCCAGCCGCGCCGCCAGGAGCACCTGGTCGCCGAAGTCGAGCTGCTCGGCGTCGCGCTTGCGCCGCACGTACTCCGCGAGCAGCGGCACCACCGAGCGACGGGCCCGCAGCACGGCGACGACCTTCGCCACGTCGGCGTACGGCTCCCCGGGCACGTGGGCGCCGTGCTTGGCGATCCACTTGTCGTCGCGCGGCAGGGCCGTGATCTGCGCCTCGGTGACCGCGACGAAGCGCCCGACGTCGTCGGGGTCGACGAGGTGCTCGGCGCACTCCCCCGCCAGCTGCAGCACGGCGGCCGCGAGCGTGGTCGCGGCGGCCTCGACGTCGGGCAGGTCGCCGCGCCAGGTCTCCACGACCTCCGAGGCGAGCTGCCAGGCGCCCGCGTCGGAGAGGACCGTGGACTGCGGTTCGACGCCGAGGCGCAGCCCGTGGTCGGTCACGAGCGAGGCCGCGTAGGCGTGGTAGGTCGCGACGACCGGGTCGCCGTCGTCCAGGCTGCCCCCCGCGGCGGCGCGGCCCGCGGTCGCGCCGATGCCCCGCGAGCGCAGGGCGCGCAGCCGCCGCCGCACCCGCTCGGCGAGCTCGCCGGCCGCCTTGCGCGTGAACGTCAGGCCGAGGACGTCCTCGGGGCGCACGAGGCCGTTGGCCACGAGCCACACGACGCGCGAGGACATGGTCTCCGTCTTGCCCGAGCCCGCGCCGGCCACGACGAGCAGCGGCTCCACGGGAGCCTCGATGACGGCGACCTGCTCCGGCGTGGGGCGCGGCCGGCCGAGGCGCTCGGCGATCTCCACGGCCCCCAGCAGGGCGGCGCCCGGCGCGACGGGCGAGGTGGTGGTGGCGGTCACGACTGGTCCTCCGCGCAGACGCTGAGCCCGGCGTCCTGCGCCGGGCAGCTGGTGAACACCGGGCAGTAGCCGCAGTGCGGGCCGACGATCGCCTCGAAGCGGTCCGCGGCCATGCCGTCGGCGGCCCGGGCGAGCAGCGTGCGCGCCCACTCCGGCTCGTCGTCCTCGCCCAGCGGCTCCTGCCGCTGCACGGGCGCGGTCTTCTGCTTGCCCCCGAGCTGCACGAGGGCCGCGCCGCCGGCCTCGACCGTCCCGGCGCCCGGCAGGACCCGCTCGAAGCCCCCCTCGGCCGCGGCGAGCTGGTAGACGCCGAGCTGCGGGTTGCGGGCCAGCTCCACGGCCGCGGGCTGCGACTTGCCCGTCTTCAGGTCGACGACCACGGGGCGGCCCCCGGCGTCGCGCTCGAGCCGGTCGACGCGGCCGCGCACCCGGGCGCGGCCGATCACGACGTCGACGTCCTCCTCGACGGCCGCGAGCGCCCGGCCGTCGGCCCGGCTGGTGCGGTAGTACTCGGCCAGCTTCTCCAGCATCCGCTCGGCGCGGCGGCGCTCGGTGTCCGCGACCCAGCCGGCGGCCAGGCCGAGCGTGGGCCACAGCGCGTCCAGGCGGGTCCGCAGCTCGGGCAGCGTCGCGTCGGGCGCCTCGGCCGCGATGCGGTGCACGAGGTTGCCCAGGGTCTGGCCGGTGGAGTCGCCGCTGCGGGCGCCGACCGACTCCAGCAGCCAGCGCAGGCCGCAGCGCTCGAAGGACTCCACGCGCGAGGGCGAGACGGGGACCGTCTCCTCGGGCTCGCGCAGCGGGCGCACGTCGGTGAGGCCGCGGGCGCCGTACCAGTCGTCGGGGTCGGCGCCCGCGACGCCGGCCGCGGCCAGCTCGGCCAGCCGGGCCGCGGCCGCCTCGCGGCGCTGGGGCGCCTCCTGGCCGGCCGGGGCGCAGAGGACCTGGCGCAGGCGGGCGACGAGCGCGGGCAGCGAGACGGCCCGCGGGACGTCGGACAGGGTCCGCTCGCCGTCGTCGCCGTCCTGCGGGTCGGCGCCGGCCGGGTCGACGAGGTCGACGAAGGCGCTGGGCCGCTCGTCCTCGGTGCGCACCGCGGTCACGGCGACCTCGCGGCGCGCCCGCGTCAGGGCCACGTGGAAGAGCCGCAGCTCGTCGTCCAGCACGGCGCGGCGGGCGCCGGGGCCGTCGGCGTCGCGGCCCTCGAGGGCGTCGACCAGCGCCTGGGCGCCCAGCACCGACCCGCGCAGGCGCAGGTCCGGCCAGACGCCCTCCTGGACCCCCGCCACGACGACGAGGTCCCACTCGCGCCCGACCGCCCCCTGCGGCGTCGTGAGGGTGACCGCGCCCGCGTCGGGAGCCCGGTCGGCGAGGGTGTCCGAGGGCACCTCCGCGGTGAGCAGCTGGTCGAGGAAGCGCGGGGCGCTGCCCGCGCCGGGGAAGCGGTCGACGAAGCGGCCGGCGGCCTCGAACAGGGCCAGGACGGCGTCGAGGTCGCGGTCGGCGCGGGCCCCGTCCACGCCGCCGGCCAGCGCCTGCCGCTGCCAGCGCTCCCCCAGGCCGCTCGCCGCCCACAGGGCCCACAGGACCGTCTCGGCGCTCGCGTCGGGGGCGGTCAGCGCGGCCCGGCCCGCGTCCAGGACGGCGGCGACGCGCTGAGCGGGGCGCAGGGCCGTCTCGTCGGCGGGGTCGACGCCCGCGAGGTGCCCGGCGTCGGCGGTCGCGGCGGTGGCCGGGTCGGCCAGCACGGCCGCGAGGACCGCATCGCTCGTGCGCCCGCCCCCGCCGGCGAGCTCGCTGCGGCGCAGCGACTGCCGCAGCCGGCGCAGCGCCACGACGTCGGCGCCGCCGAGCGGCGACGTCACCAGGTCGCGGGCCGAGCCCGCGTCGAGGGTGTCCGGGCGCAGGACGACCTCCAGGGCCGTCAGCAGCGGCCGCACGGCCGGCTCGTCGCGCACGGGGACCTCGGCCAGCGGCACGGTCAGCGGCACGCCCGCCGCGACGAGGCCGCGCCGCAGCGCGGCCGTGTGACCGGCCGAGCGGACGACGACGGCCATCCGCGACCAGGCGACGCCCTGCAGCAGGTGGCGCCGGCGCAGCCGCTGCGCGATCCACGCCGCCTCCAGCGTGGCCGAGGCGAGGACCGCGACCTCGACGTGGCCCGGGCCGAGGCCGGGGGTGCGCGAGGCGAGGGCCGCGCGCTGCGGGGCGCCGCCCAGCGCCCCGATGCGCTCCGCGACGCGACCGCTGGCCGCGCGCACGGCCGGGGCCTGGCGCCAGGCGGTGCCGAGGACCAGGGTCGGGGCCGGGCGGCCGTCCGCGGCGGGGAAGCGGTCGGGCAGCTCCGCGGCGATCCGCGCGTCGGCGCCGCGGAAGCCCTGCGTGACGGCGTCCGGGTCGCTCACCACGAGCAGGTCGCGGCCCCCGCCCGCGACGGCCTCGAGCAGCCGCAGACCGGCCTCCGACAGGTCCTGCGCGTCGTCGACGGCCACGAGCGACCAGCGCTCCCGCTCGGCGGCGAGCAGCGCGGGGTCCGCCTGCAGCTGCGCGACGGCCTCGTCGACGACCCCGGCCGGGTCGTAGGCCTCGGCGCGGCCCAGGGCGTTGACGTCCAGGTACTCCGTCAGCAGGCTCGCCGCGGCACGCCACTCGGGGCGGCCGTGGCGCAGGCCCAGCTCCGCGAGCGACTCCGGGGCCAGCCCGCGCTCCACGGCCCGCATGAGCAGGTCGCGCACCTCGTTGCGGAAGCTGCGCAGGCCCCACGACGCGCGCGGCACGTCCGCGGGCCACTGCGGGGCCCGCAGCGCGCCCGTCGGCGTCCACCCGCCCGCCGCGGTGGGCTCGAGGAGGGCGGCGGGCCCGTCCTCGTCCGGCGCGGCGGTGGCGTCGAGGTGCCCGTCGAGCAGCTCCTTGAGGATCGAGTCCTGCTCGGCCCCGGAGATCAGCCGCGGCGGCGGGAGGTCGTCGCGCGCGTGGACCAGGCGCAGCAGGCCGAAGGCGTACGACTGCGGCGTGCGGGCCGCGGGCTGGCCGACGGTCCGGCGCAGGCGGTCGGACAGCGCGTCGCGCAGCGCCCCCGCCGCACGCCGCGAGGGGGCGAGCACGAGGACCCGGTCGGGGGGTGTCCCGTCGCGCTCCACGCGGGCGGCCACCAGCTCGCGCAGCACGCTCGTGCGTCCCGTGCCGGGGGCGCCGAGGACGACCAGGGGGCCGCTGCCCGGGCGCGTGTCGAGCACGGCGCGCTGGGTGGCGTCGGGGGCCAGCGCCCGCACGGGGCGCTGCGGCGCCCGCAGCAGCCGAGGCACGTCGCGGCGGGGCACCTCGGAGCCGCGACGTCCCCCGCCCGCGGCGTGCGCCCCGGCGCGGAACCCCGTCCCGGACGACGCCCCGACCTGCTCGCGCACGGCGCCCCGACCGCGCGCCCCGTTCTCCTCGACCACGGCGCCATGCCACCACACGGGTGCGACACGGCGCGGGCGGCGCACCCGTCAGCCCGCGGGCGACCCGTCCGGCGCGGGCCGGTCGCCCGCGAGCCCCAGCTCTCCCACCAGCTCGGTGACGGCCCGCGCCCGGTTGAGGGAGTACAGGTGGAGCACCTCCACCCCCTCCCGCAGCAGCCGGCGCCCGGACTCCAGCGCCAGGCGCAGGCCCTCCTCGCGGAAGGCCGGGGCGTCCTCGGCCAGCGGGCCGAGCCGGCGCCGCAGCCACCCCGGCGCCGGCCCCCCGGTGAGGCGCTCGGCGACGTCGAGCACCCGGGGGCTGGTCAGGGGCAGGACGCCGGGCAGCAGGGGCACGGGCTCCAGGCCGTCCGCGGCCAGCGCGGCCGCGAGCCGGTCGCGCAGGCGCAGGAAGTCCTCCACGTCGAGGCTGAGCTGGGCGACCGCGAGGTCGGCCCCGGCCCGCAGCTTGCCGAGGAGGTGCCGCGTGTCGGCGTCGAGGTCCGGTGAGTCCGGGTGGCCGAGGGGGAAGGCGGCCACGGCCACCGAGGAGGCGCCGTGCCCGCGGGCCAGGCGCACGAGCTCGTCGGCGTGCTGCAGGCCGTCGGGGTGCGGCACCCAGACCGCGTCCGGGTCGCCGTCCGGGTCGCCGCGCAGGGCCAGGACGTCGTGGACGCCCGCCGCGGCGAGGTCGTCGAGGACCCGCCGCAGGTCGGCCGTCGACTGCCCGACCGCCGTGACGTGGGCGAGGGGCCGCACCGCCGTCTCCCGGGCCAGGCGGCCGGCGAGGTCGACCGTGCCGTCGCGGCTGCCGCCGCCCGCGCCGTAGGTGACGGAGGCGAAGACGGGTCCGAGCCCCTCCAGCGCGCGCACCGCCTCCCACTGCCGGTCGGCGGCGTCGGCCTCGTGCGCCGGGGAGAACTCCACGGAGAAGCGGTGGCGGGCCGCGCGCAGGTCCCCGGGCAGGGTGCTCACGGCGCCTCCCCGCCGGGCCCGTCCGGCAGCAGGCCCGCGCCGTCCCAGCGCGCCCGGGCGAGGTCGACGCGCACCCGGTCCGCGTCGCGCTCGTCGCGGCGCAGCGGCACGCCCTCCGCCCGCCAGTGCGCCACGGCACGCTCGGCCAGGCCCGGGGCGGCGCTGCCGTCGGCCCGCAGGACCCGCCACCAGCAGACGTCAGAGCCGAAGCGGCGCAGCACGTTGCCGACGAAGCGCGGACCGCGGTCCCCGACGATCTCGCCGACGTCGCCGTAGGTGAGGACGTGGCCCGGCGGGATGGCCTCGACCACCTCCAGGACCTCCTCCGCGCGCGCCGGCAGCCCGGGGAGGTCGGCCGGCCCGGCGGCGCGAGGGGTGGGCACCCTCCGAGCGTGCCAGCCCCGGCGCGGGGCGCACGCGGGCGCGTCAGGCGTCGGGGTTCGGCCAGGGGTTGGGCAGGGCCCCGTCGAGCCCCTTCGTCTGCTGCATCATCACGGGCGCGCGCCGGCCCGGCCCGGGGTTCGGGTCGTGGCCGTGCCCGAGCAGGTGACCGACCTCGTGGCTGACGACGTACTGGCGGTAGCCCGTGCGGTCGCTGCCGTAGTCGGGGATCGCGTTGACCCACCGGTAGGTGGTGAGCACGGCCTCGTCCCCGCTGCGGCACGACAGCGTGCCCATCGTCCGCAGCGGCCGGCACAGGGCCGCGGAGGTGTCGGGGCTGGCCAGGACGAGGCGCAGCTCGGCGTCGCCGTCCGTGCGCGCGAAGCTCGTCGTCCCTCCCGCGCCCCACCCCCGCGGGTCGTTCAGCGTGGCCAGGGCGAAGGTCGCGAACGCCTGCGGGTCGATCAGCCCTGCGTCCAGCAGGTCGCGCTCGACCTCGACGCGGAGGGTGCGGACCCGCTGCGACGGCGGCGCAGGAGCGCGGCCGGGGACGACCACGAGCTCGCCGCTGCCGGTGGGCGCCACCTGCGCGGACAGCACGCCGGCGTCGACGTCGGCCTGCGTCAGGCCGGGCGGCAGCGCGGCGGTCGTCGGGGACGCCGATGCCGGAGGAGGAGAGGTGGGGGACGCGGAGGTCGGCGACGCGCTCGGGGTCACCGCGGCGGCGGACCCCGACGGCGCCGCGTCGGGGTCGCCGCCGCTGCACCCGGCGAGGCCCGCGACGGCCGCCGCCCCGAGCAGCAGCAGGCTCCGGCGGGGCGGCAGCGCGAGGGGGGTCGGCACGTGCCGAGCATGTCAGCCGGGCTCCGGGCGCCCGCGGCACCGGGGCCCGGCGCGGCGGGCCGCCCCACCGGTCCGCGGGGCGCGCCGCCGCGGCGCCGGGCGACGGTCGGCCGGCGTCCGCTGGGGGCGAACGGCTCGCGCAGCCCGGCGGTCCTCCGACTAGCCTCCGAGGAGGAACCGCACCGCCGGACCCGGCGGGCGCGGTGCACTCGAGGCCCGGGAGGGACAGCGGTGGAGGTTCGGATCGGCGTGCAGAACGTGGCGC
>Ga0160427_10001592_pt1 | contig 13909 bp, 11 predicted proteins | sample SolpanmetagenomL_FD_108194 | JGI IMG/M metagenome (GOLD analysis project Ga0160427, IMG submission 108194) | Solar panel surface microbial communities from Lawrence Berkeley National Laboratory, California, USA - L | ecosystem: Engineered > Built environment > Solar panel > Unclassified ...
AAGCTAAGCTAGAAGTATTGAAGGGTTAAAAGCGTCTGTTTCTGATGCCCTTCATTCTTGCTTGCACCATATCTCTTATACTCCACGATGACGGGCTGTGTTCTTTGCGCTGACCATTATACTATGACCTCGCTCACCGGTGTGAACGATGGTGACTGAAATTCCATAGTATCCCGAGTTTCAGACGATGATATTGACAATTGATCTGACCCGTCAGTCTGACCAGTATGTCGTTAGGTCAGCTTAGAGGAGGTATCATCCTCAGGCCGATGCATGGGGCAGTGTCTGCTGTGGGTGATCAAACTCAGGACGGCGACTTAGAAACGATCACCGCTGACCAGCAGTGACGCTCGGAGACCAAGGTAAGTCAGCATCTAGGCAACAAAACCACAGCCACAAAAGCCAATGGTAAGAAGGCATGTTCGTATTTCTTGAGTTTTCAAATATTGGAGTCCGTAATGCACCTTGCTATCAAAAACGTTCGCCGTGTGCCTGAAACTCGTTCGCTTGGCTTGACGGGTTAGGCTGTTTAGCTTGAGGCTCTCGCCATGGCTTCTGAGTTGCTGACGCCCCATTGAGCTCATTCCAATTGCGGACATCGTCGCACGAGTCTCTACGCACGCCGAAGGTCAAGCCTCGCACTGCCTAGTCGTCTGGTCAGCGGTGGTGCCTAAAGGGGCGTTGGCGTTTGCCTTGAAGTGGTGGGGTTTTTAAGCGCCAGGGCTGAAGAGCTGTTCTACTTTCTTCAGCGTAAATTCTACCTTTTGAAACTCGAAACGAAAACGGTGACATTTAGGAATTGCAAAAGAAAAATCAAGGGCACCTTTGCGAGATGCAGTCTCTGAGAGTCAATTGCGGGAAGCCCATGGCGCTTCACGTCTTCCAAATATGAGGACATTGTGATGTTACGAGACCGCAATTCATTGGACCATAGTAGCATGTCCTAGACGTCTTGTTACATATCAGTTCTATTCCATCCCTGCTCCTCTCGCCCAAACCTTGACCCCGCCGTCTCCAGCAACATGATATAGCCACTCGCCCTCTTCAACAGCTTCCATTATTTCCTCGCTTTCCCCAAGGCCACCGTAGTTTTCATCCGATCCGCCGCCTCTAGTCACCCGCACAACACCACTGACATCACCTGCCCATCCAGTCCCCAACTTCCTCACACCTAACACCACTCTCGCTTGATGTGCCACTCCCACAATGAACGCAGACATCTCCGTGTCTAGCGGCGTGTTGCCCGCGTTGCTTATGCCCCCTTCGTTATCTTCGTCGGATGCGGCATGCAGAGCTTCTGCTGCGGCGGATAGAAACGGCCTGTCGGCAGGGAGGTGTAGGACCGTAGAGTGGACGGACGGAAGACTTCGGAGGTTCAACAAGCACTGGGATAGTGTGGCACTTGTCACAGATTGCGACGTCGTGAGGATGACAGTAGGGGTGTCAAAAATCAAAAGTACGTTTTTCTTGACTATCGAGGCCAGGACGGTTGTCAAGGTTGTCTGAAGGTGAGCAAGAGTCGCGTCTTTGAGAGTAGTGATCGAGGAAGTTGTAGACGCAGTAGGTACTAGCGTGGTGGGCGTAGCGGGTGCTCCGCGACTGGGTGCACTTGTGCGCAAAGGTATAACGTCGCTACGCGTACGCGGTGCTGATGTAGGAGGTCGTACGGAGGTGTTTTCCATAGAGGCTGCAAACAGCTCCGTCAGGCCATCCACGAAAGCAAAGCGACCCTCTTGCTGTAGGCGTGCTAAGTCAAGGCCCTTCGAAAGTCTCTGATAAGTTTCCGAACACAGTCATCGACCCCGTGTCACTCACCACAGCTCGTCTTGCCTCCGTCTTCCAGAAATCCCAGTCGCGCATCCAGCTGACAAGTATAACTGCAAAATCCTCCGGGGCTGGAGAGTTTTGCTGTTGTTGTGCTCCCTCATCGCCTAGCAGATACCGAGCACTACGCACGCTGCGCTTGCTCTTGCCATCATCAAGGGCTGCGAAGAGATAGCGATGGATGACCCAATTGGCACTGGCGCCAAGTACACTGGTAACGAGAGTTAGCGAGTCCCGAGGTGGAACGGTGATGTATGGCGAGAGAGTGGAGGGGATGCGCGATGTCATCTGGATAGTGTGCGCGGGCGGGCGGGCGAGACTGAAATGATGCATTATTTAGTGGGAAGGCGGGGGAAACACGTGAACCGACAACCTCGCATCAATTCCGACACTTCTCTGATCCTCGCCTTGCCCACAACCATCTTCGCTTCACTTCACTTCAGTCGATAGCACTTTGCCATGGGGCACACAGATAGCACAATGAAAGTAAGAGCCTATAGATCGCAAGCAAGATATCTGCGGTCGTATTCGAACACAATAGCGTCAATGCCATTGTGACTGCCACCGCCAGCCTCCCCAACCTCCTAAGCACCACCTGCCACTCGACAACCAGCAACAGACGATCTCAGCTCGTCCACAATATATTCTCTCCTTATTCTCCGGCTTGTACATTCTTCATCCTTACATTCCATCAAGTCTCCGACGAAATTCTCCATGTCTGGTGCTATCAACATGGGTTCTGTCACTGAGGAGGCTCATAATGCCGAGCAGGAACAGATTTCCGTAAGACGGATACATGGTGAGCATTGTAGTAACTCGCTTTGGTTGCACCTCTAACCTACTCAAGTCAATCAACCACAACTTCAACAAGCAGCAGCACGTCAATCAGTTATCGTACTCCAAGAAAATGCTTCAAGACCTGTCACCAGCGAAGGCCTTCAAGAAGTACTCAACGCGCAAAACAATACTCACTCACCAGCTGCGGACACAGAAACTGGACTTCTGGATTCTCCAGATGAACCGCTTCAAGGTGTGGAAGCACCGGCTTTTCTCCCCTCTACCCAAATAGCAATGGAAAAGATGCGACATGATGCCATACTGCAATTAACGGTCAAATCTCAAATCAACTCGATCCCGCGGAAACCTCTCGCACCTGGAGCCCGCGACTCGATTGCGAATGCACGAGACAGTCAGCGAATCAGTCTACTCCGCGAGAGCACCCACAGTGCTGCAAGTACAGGCGATCCGGCCATTCGCTTTGCACTGGACCAGATCACTACGGACAAGAACTTGCACGAACCTAGAGGCTTCACGACGGCGCCAACCGCAAACTCTGCACCGTCACGTGTGCCGAACAACCACTCGCGCAATATAAGCAATGTGTCAGCGTTTTCAGATGGTCCAGCGCCTCAATTATCCATTGCAACTGCGGTGCACATGATTCCAGCTATTGCAACCTCACCCGCAACCACTGCCCCGACACTGCCTTGGAGAGATCCGCGTCACTCATTGAACACGATGAACCGTCTTCAAAATCAACCCGACATCTTCTTACCTTACGATCACAACACACCTCAATTGAGATTCCTTCCTGCAATACTTCGTCCTCTTCTCATGGGAACCTACCTGACCCTTTGCCTCTTGATGATAGCAGCTCTACTTTTTTCGGGCATCTGGTCTGGAATCTATGCCGGTCTCTGCGATTATACACAGTTTGGTGGTACAAGATACTTCGTCTTTCAGTACTTACCGGGAATCTGCGGCATGTTCCTCTTGCTATGGCTGTTTCAAATCCAGATCGCGCTGCAGCGCGTCGCACCTTTCATCGCAATGGCCTCCACAAGCTCCAAGTCACGGACTGAAGGTCCTCATCTGGAGATGCAGACGACAAATTTCATTCTTCCAAAGACCTTCTATTTCCGTGCAGGCCAGCCCATCATTGGAGTGTGTATGGTTGTCTTCTGGCTTCAGATCTTCACAGTTCCCCTTCTTGCGTGCCTCTACAACGTTTACTTCTATGGCGACGCTGGGACCGGTCATTGGCGCTGGATGACTGTCCAAGGCATCGTCTGGACTCTATTCGCTCTCTATCTCCTCTTGGCTCTAGCAATCATCTTGCTGTCAGTCTGGCTCTTTCACCGACGAACAGGCTTGAGATGGGATCCGAGATCTCTGGCTGACGTGGTCGCACTCCTCGACCGCTCGAATATCATCAGTGATTACGCAGGCTCAGAAATTTTCGCTACAAAGCAAGAGTTTCGTTCACATTTGCGAGACAGATCGGATCGGATCGGATTCTGGCACACCACTAGACAACCAACGGAGGTCTTCTATGGGATCGGCGAAGAAGGGGCTGCCACCCGGCAGTACTCACTGAGGCAAGGACGCATCCAAGAGAAGACACACGCGTCGCACGCACCGTCCACAAGAGCTCTATCCTTTGTACTCACGTCTGAACACGAGTACCAGCACACACGCCGTGTATATCTTCCTTGGTACCTCCGACTTCTCTCCGTATTAGTCTGGTGCGCACTGGCGATCGGATTGTACACTGCGTTTTTGGTAATCTCCTTCATCAACCGTGCCGTTCTCCGTGGATTCTCGCCGCTTACGCATGTTGCGCCGGATGCTGAAGGCTTTTCCGCAACCAACTTTCTCTACTCGTTTATTCCCGCACTCATCGCACAAATGCTGTTTCTTTGTTGGCTCTCGGTTGACTATGCCTTTCGCAGATTGCAACCGTACGCTTCCATGTCGTCGTACAGGGGCTCCTCTGCGGACAAGACTATCTTGCTTGACTATACCGCCCGCCTACCTGTTTCAGTCACTTTGAGTGCTTTGATGGATGGCGACCTGCGTGTCGCATGGTTCAGTCTGTTATCCCTCATCACTGCAGCTGTACCAGTCCTAGCGGGTGGCTGCTTCTGGGCACAGTTCTACATTCCCCGGCAGGAAGTTCGCGTCGCAGTTGACCCGAGTGCTTACTACGTACTCTGCGCGTTCCTCGCACTCTACGCATTCTCGCTGCCTTTGATTCTACCTGGCCTGAGACATCGTCGCCTCCCGCACGCCAACACTACACTCGCAGAGCAGATCAGCTGGCTCTATCAGAGTCAGCTTCTGGGCGAGCGCACCTTCGGCGCACCTACTTTCCAATCCCGCGGTGAGATGGTCGCACGGCTGGTCACATCGAACGCGCGCGAAATGTGCGGCCCTCACGGTAATAGCGAGACAGCGGGCAACTTTTCGTTCGGGCGCTTCGTTGGACGCGACCAGCAGTACCATCTTGGTATCGAGAGGCTTCAGCCCGGGGACTCGAGGCACATGAGGGAGCCTTACGAAGTCAAAGAGGGTATGAGAGATAGTGGCATCGAGACTGGCAGTGAACCAAGTCCAGCCAGGACACGTGCAACTGCACCCCATCCATCTCGTTGATGTTTTGGCAACTACACCGACAAAGTGGCGTGATAAGACGGTGGAGACACGCTCTGGAACTTCTCTTCTGGTGGATTTGATGATTTAACACCACTTCTTTTGTTTGCTCTTTATGCTTTTAATGCCGCTTGGTAATGACATGATGAAGGAGGGATAGGACGACAGGATACCCCGGAGATGCTTCGAGCTTGCACATACGATCTTCCATGATGTAGATAGAATAATCCACATATTATTGCCTGAAGATCGACGCACGGACAACGAATAATAAAGATCAAAGCCATTTTGCCCCCACCCCACCGCATGCTGAAATGTTACCGCTTAGAGTTACGTGGTTGTTTACGAGGTGACATCGAAAGTCCAACCCACGCTGACTCCACCTGGACCGATTATGCAAGACACATCACACGCATTAGAGTGCTCATCGGTCCACAACGCTATTAGTTTGTCCAGTGATTAGAGCCGATAGTCATCCCCGCAGTCCAAGACAATATGAGCACATGGCTTCTGAGACATTTTTCTGGCAAAAACCGTGCAAACAGCGAACAAAGACTGCGGTCTCAGCCACCATGGACCACGGAAAGACCAGTGAGACAGGATGGCAGCGTGACCGACAAGGATCTTTGTTTGCCTGGAGGCTAGAAGTCACTCCATGGCGGAAAATACTTTCAGGATGTGCATGCGGCGCCCATGGGCAGAGATATTTCCCGAAAAAGATGTTACCCAGCTACCGCATGTTTCGACCGCACATCTCCAACACTATTGTTCCTTGCTGGTTCACGGTAATTTCGTCTGACAAGGCTTTGACGATGTTCGGCAGTCAGCGTAAGGTATACGCACACATCCACATCACATGCACCAGGCAAAGTAACGCGATGGCAACCACATAAGTGACAAGTGGCAAGTCGGTCCTTGATGTGGCAGAAAGAAGATAATGCACGCCCTTTTTCAACCACCCACCTCCACAAATAACTTATTCAACACACTTAGTATTGGACCGGCGCTAGGCTAGGCGACGGTACGGACATATCCGTCAGGTAATTATTGGGATGGGATAGGAAACTATTTGTGCTTCCGCAACGACGCAGTGGAGCCGAGCCGGGAGATCGATCGTGCATTTCGCAATTCGCATGAGCTCAAGGGGCTACGGGAGCTCCTCCTTCTCTATTCTTGGTCTTTTTTGCTGTGCATGCCATACTTTCTGCAAGCCGCCTCCCAAAAAGCCGGCTTCGAGATGGCTTGTGATCTTTGAAAGGATTCCAGCCTCGAAGCCATCAAAGGTCTGGGCATCGATTCGTCGATGCCTCTGAGAGCATTGCGTGCAACTGACAGATGACGAAAGCCCGTACAACAACCTTGACCTGGGGCCACTTGCAACTCAATCAATCAAGGCCAAGGCCTGGGCAAGCTGCCGGCGTTCAATAGTACCCATTGGAACGGCTTGCTTGTGGCCAGCGAACAACGGTCCAAGCTAGCGAAATTAAGCTCGCACGCTCGGTCGGGCACGGTGTCAACGTGGGCTGGTCAGGAACCACGGATGCCCGCGGACAAATATGGTTTATCTTACGCAGTCATGCACCAACCCCTGGTTCATCTCTTCAAAACGAGACGAAGACATTTCATTGTACAGTAGAGTAATCCCCGGCTGCTACAACTGGCACGGTCTTTGTGGCTTCTGCCTGCGTCACTCTAGACCAATTTACACCCGCCTGTCAGATGGGTACGGTTATATAGCTTCCTCGCAGCGTCTCCCGAATTCCTAAGCCCATCGCTGACCACGCAACTTCTCCAGACAATCTCTCTTACTCGACATCAACAAATACTTCCTCTGCCAAGCGCCCAACAACAATCAAGGTTCTTCTACTCGCCTCCGTATTTTAAAATTCGGCTATCATCGTCGTCGAACTCTTAAGTTCCACCCGGCGCTCTGCACGGCCGTTATCTACCAACGATCCTCCTCACAACCTCGACACAAATGTCTCGACCAGACTTCCACCACAGCAACTCCTCCACCTCTCTCTCCTCGATGATGTCCGATTCTTCCTCGACCTCGCGCACGTCTTCCATCTCATCAGTTGCTTCTACCACCTCATCACGCTCGACATCATCATCGCGTTTCTCCTTCTTCGGCAGCAAGCCACTCAAAGCCACTCCAGCACTCCCTTCGCCTCTAGCGCGATCTTCCACGACATCTACGCCATCTACCTCAACCGAGCCAAAACAGAAGCCCTCCACTCGCATCTTCGTCCCGAAACACGCAGGCTCGTCGTATCTCGCTTCTACCGGCGGCAGCATGCCGTCAAAATCCGTCGTCATGGGCATGCGCGCAGCTCAAAACTCGCGCAAGAGATTCTCGCCGCCGCCTAGTATGTTTGAGGGGTTTCCATCGTCTGGCGCCCTATCATCACGGTTGAACCGACCGGCAAGCACAAAGGGACACAAACACAGCTTCGAGGAGATGCCTGTCCTTGAGGAAGTTGCTAGCGAATGCTAGAGGCTCTCGGGAATTGATTGGCGGGTTTCATGGACGAACGAGTTTTCTTCCTTCTTCTGAGCGTTTTGTTCTTGTTCTTTTGGGAATCGTCCTTTTGGGAAGCATGCATGGTGTTTACGGCGCTGGAACCAAGGCTGGTGAGAAACTGACACAGTCATCTGTGTGTATTATATGTTCTTTACTTTTTTATGATACCACCAGATGATATTTCCTGGATCTCTACTTCGTAGCTCAATCGATTATTATACTAGTTCTTCGTCTTGCGTTATGTTATGTCTTTTTATTTGCGTCGAACAACAATGCCTGAGTAGACACAGACACATCAAAACACAACCCCTGACGATCACGTGTCTACGCTTCTCGATGATGCTCTGAATGGTCAACCCCTCTAACCTCACTCCCAGCTATGGAAACGAGGCGAAGACGTCTAACTCCACCTGCTGTGGATAGAACAGTATGGTCGGATCGCAGCGAAGACGCAATGCGAGGGTCGTTGTATTGTCCTCTGACGACGAGGACGACGAAAAGCCCCCTCCTGTCGGCGCTGCACCAGCGTCCTCTAGGCTAAAGCGCCCCAACCAAGGCTTAGATCACAGTAGCTCATCGCTTCCAACGCGAGCTAGACAGATCTCTCAGAACATGGCACCCTCCCAATCGTCAGCCCCCTCAACAACGCCTACCCCAGAATCATCGCCCAAGAAACAAGCACGCCAACCTACAAAGAACGACGCCGCAAAGAAGCCTACCGGCAAACCCATATACTCGTTTTTTAATGCTGTGACTACTCAGAGAGCGCAGGAAAAGTCCATTAGCCCAGTGAAAGAGAAGGCGACAAGTCCAAACGGAAACGGAGTTGAAGACACCATTCAAGATGAGTCGTCTGAGGATGAGACGAAGCGCATCAAGCCAGCAGCAGGTAGGATTGCTCAACACAATTCGATGCCGCCTCTGAAGCGACCACGTTCCGAATTCGAGACATCTACACCGGGATGTGCTCCGCCGTCAGGGAGCCAGAAGTTCCTCAAGACTGCAGATGGAGCCAAAACTAGGACAACCAGTACTGCACCTCAACCGCAATCATATGATCCCAGGCCCTGGATCGAGAAGTACGGACCTTCCGACCTCAGTGATCTCGTTGTCCACAAGAAAAAAGTGGCCGATGTGCGCAAATGGCTGGAAGAGGCTCTTCAAGGTCAAAGATACAGAAGGTTGCTGGTACTCAAAGGCCCTGCGGGCTCAGGGAAGACGGCTACGGTGTCCTTGTTGGCCTCGGCGATGAACTTTGACACAATCGAGTGGCGCAATCCGGCAGCTGCTGACTTCTTATCTAATGATTTCGTTTCGGCGTCTACACAGTTCGAAGACTTTCTGGGGAGGAGTGGCAAGTTTGGCAGCCTCGAATTTGCTGGTTCGGACCACGCCGGTAACAACTTCCAGAGTACGACAAGCGTAGAAACAAAGGCCAATGCCGAGCAAATCATCCTGATCGAGGAGTTTCCCACTGTCGTAACTCGTGCCGCACCTGCCTTGCAAGCCTTTCGAAACACAATTTTGCAGTCCCTTGCTGTCAGCAGTAGAATTTTGGCGGGAACTACGGCGCTCGCAGTGAACCCGATTGTAATGGTTATTTCAGAATCAACAATGTCAAGCGCTTCAAATCCATCCGAGGACTTCACAGCTCATCGCCTACTCGGGCCAGAGATCTTGAACCACCTTGCTACAACCGTGTTCGAGTTCAACCCAGTAGCACCTACGTACATATCCAGAGCTCTCAAATTGACAATGGAAAAGCAATCACGTGCCACTGGCATACGTCACAACCTCAGCACTGTTGTACTTCAGAAGCTATCAGAAATCGGTGATGTGCGTAACGCCATCTCCACGCTTGAGTTTCTCTGCCTGCAGATGGATGCGGCACCGTCAGCATCCGTTACTCTTCCAAAGGGTAAGAGATCTCGCTCCTTAAACCTCAACCCTCCGGCATCTACCAGCTCCGATGCAGCGGCTCTCTCGGTTCTCTCCCTGCGTGAGAGTAGTCTCGGCCTCTTTCACGCTGTTGGCAGGGTTCTCTACAACAAAAGAACTGTTCGCTCAATCGAATCATCCATCCCTGTTCCTCCACATCAAGTGCACCTAATGCGACCGTTAGCACCCGAAGCTGACGTGGCCACTCTGATCGACGAAACCGGTACCGACACGTCGACATTCCTTGCAGCACTTCATGAGAATTACGTGCTCTCATGCTTCGACCCCGGCGGCGATTCCGAAGCAACTCTGAACTCGGTAAACGGATGCCTCGACGCCCTTTGTGATGCTGACTTGCTCGGTGCTTCCGCTACATTCTCCACCTCTGCCTCTAGCGGTCGTGTGGACGACATTCGCCAGGGTGACCTCGCGTTTACAGTCGGTGTAAGTGGAATTCTTATGTCCCTCCCGCACCCGGTGAAACGCCAGCCGCCGCCGCCTGTAGGCATCCGACCTGCATCCAGCCAATCTCGTAGCGTTGGAGTCGTTCCATCTAGCGCCAGCAGCGGGAGGAATGATTTTGCGGCACATCGCATGTACTACCCAACCAGCTTGAAACTGTGGCGGGCCAAAGATGAGGCGCAGGGGCTACTGGACCATTTTACCACTCGCGTGTTGGACGGAAAGTTTGCCAAGCAACTCCAGCAGTGCCGGCGTAAGACTTTGACAGCTCTTCCTGTAGGCCAGATGCTGCCTCCGCCGCGGAAACCCGCATCGTTGCCGGCTAACGATACGAGCGAGGATATCTTCACCGAGACGGTAGCCACTGGGAGCGGCCATTCGGCGCGGCAGGAGCTCCTCCTTGAACGCCTCCCGTACCTTGCGCACATGTTGCGCGCGACTCCCGGGTATCCCAAGAACACGTCTTCGGCCGCTGCCGCATCCACGGCGTCGCTCCTCCGCCAAATCGAGCGTGTTGCGCGCTTCACGGGCCTGCGAAGCGGCGACGAAGACGACGATGGAGTGCGTGAGGAGGAAATGCAGATTGACGGTGGACGGGCTCGCGAGATCTTCGGAAAGGTCGTAATGGGAAGTTGCAAGGAGAAGAACGGAGTGCTGGACGGGGAGGGAATTAGGGGGCTCGTACTTAGCGACGATGATATTGTCGATGATTGATGATTTTGCCGGGTTGGGATTTGCTCTTAGCGTGGAGTCTGATACTTGGTGTCGGGGACGTATATATTTCCTTTGGTCTGTAAAGATTGTAAGAGGCCGCAAACCGGGCAGGGGTTCATCTTCACAACGCTTCCTATATCTACTTCGTAAGGAAGGAGGAATAGTATCCCTCGAGAATATCTCTTTGTCTTTTTTGCCTCTTGTGACAACGCAATTCAATTCGCCCACTACGTCGTGTCCTCAGGCCAAAACGTGAACAGTCTCGGTTCAGCGAAGTAAGTGAGACCTTCCCTTTCATCGCTCAGCTAGGATGTCCACCACAGGTGCATCTCGACCCCATGAGCTGCACCGCCATTCATCAGCGTAACTGTATAGCATTGCTCGTCGAATATTATATTGACTTCATATGTTCTTCCGCACCCTCATTCGGCTGGGGTAATACCGCCACTCAAGCACCGCTGTTAGAGTGAGAGAAGACTCGTAAACAAGATATCATCTTCATCGCTGTCGTTAAAACATACTCCTTGCCCTATTGCTGATGCTCATGCTGTCTTCTTGTTCTTGGCATGGAGGTGTTAGGGGCAGTTTCTCAGAACGGACTTATGTGAAGGATTAATTCCGGCGTACCTGGCATCTGAGAAGCCTCCAATTGCGTGTCGACTGCTTTTTTGTCCATCCCATCATGGCGCCCACAATGCTAGAGCCATTCCTGAAGGGCAGCACGGGCAGTACCACGCGTGGTGTGTTGAAAATCACCATCCTGGTTGCCATCGCGGCCGCTGCCATCTCGAGTCGGTTGTTCAGTGTCATAAGTACGGTACACGCGCCAGTCGAGCATCATCGTCACTAATACCTCACGTCTAGGATTCGAGAGTATCATTCACGAGTGTACGCCTCCATAAGATGTCGCCCGTTAACAAGGTAGCGCGCGAAACTGACCTTCCCCAGTCGATCCTTGGTTCAACTTCCGGGCAACAAAATACCTCGTTCAAAATGGGTTCTATGCGTTTTGGGATTGGTTTGACGACCGTATGGAATCCGTAGCGATGTCATGATACGCGGCTGATGTTTTCGTCTAGGAACCTGGCATCCACTTGGACGTGTCACTGGAGGAACATTATACCCAGGCCTCATGGTGACAAGCGGAGTGATATGGCATGTTCTACGATTCCTCAGCTTCCCGGTCGATATTCGCAATATTTGTGTGCTACTGGCACCCGCCTGCTCAGGGCTTACAGCTCTGGCGACCTACCTACTTACAATGGAGATTTCCCATTCATCATCCGCAGGTCTCCTTTCTGCAATCTTCATGGGCATTGCCCCTGGATACATCTCTCGCTCGGTGGCCGGAAGTTACGACAACGAGGCGATTGCCATTTTCTTGCTCGTCTTCACCTTCTACTTGTGGATCAAGGCTGTCAAGGTTGGATCGGTCATGTGGGGTGCGCTGACGGCACTGTTCTACGGATACATGGTGTCTGCGTGGGGTGGATACGTGTTCATCACTAACCTTTTACCCCTCCACGCATTCGTTCTTATCTGCATGGGTCGCTACAGCCCGAGACTATACGTCAGCTACACGACTTGGTATGCTCTAGGAACTCTAGCGAGCATGCAAATACCTTTCGTTGGGTTCTTGCCTATCCGTAGCAGTGACCACATGGCTGCGCTCGGCGTCTTTGGTCTTCTGCAGCTCGTTGGATTCTCAGAGTTCATCCGGACGCAACTCCCAAGTAAGCAATTCCAAACGCTGCTCCGCAGTATGGTTCTGCTTGTCTTTGGTGTGTCCTTCGGCGGTTTGGTGTTGTTGACCGTATCTGGAACAATTGCTCCGTGGAGTGGACGTTTCTACTCCCTGTGGGACACAGGATATGCCAAGATCCACATTCCAATCATTGCCTCTGTCTCGGAACATCAACCTACAGCCTGGCCTTCTTTCTTCTTCGACTTGAGCTTCTTGATCTGGGCATTCCCTGCTGGAATCTACATGTGTTTCCGCAACCTCAAAGATGAGCAGGTTTTCATCATTATTTACGCCGTTCTCGCAAGTTACTTTGCCGGTGTAATGGTCCGTCTAATGCTGACATTGACCCCGGTTGTCTGCGTTGCTGCGGCCATTGCCATCTCACACATTCTCGATGCTTTCTTGTCAACAGATATACCTCCAGAGCAACCGCAGACCAACGGCAGCACCGACGTCGCCAAGACCGTCACCGCGGCCATTACCGACACTCTGCGCACCACGAAAACCCCCTTCATCGGCATCTACTCGCGTGTCTCTAAGTTTATCACCGTCGGCGCCATGACGCTCTACCTGCTGATCTTCGTGCTACATTGCACTTGGGTGACTTCCAACGCCTACTCCTCCCCGTCGGTTGTCCTGGCATCCCGTATGCCCGACGGCTCGCAGCACATCATTGACGACTACCGCGAGGCTTACTACTGGCTGCGGCAGAATACTCCCGAAAACGCAAAGATCATGTCGTGGTGGGACTACGGCTACCAGATCGGCGGCATGGCGGACCGCCCCATCCTCGTCGACAACAACACGTGGAACAACACGCACATTGCCACGGTCGGGAAAGCCATGAGCTCGCGCGAGGAGGTCAGCTATCCGATAATGCGCGCGCACGACGTCGACTACGTGCTCATCGTCTTCGGCGGCCTGATCGGCTACTCGGGTGACGACATCAACAAGTTTCTGTGGATGGTGCGCATCGCAGAGGGCATCTGGCCCGACGAGATCAAAGAGCGCGACTTCTTCACCAGCCGCGGCGAGTACCGCGTCGATGACCAAGCCACCGACACGATGAAGAACTCTCTGATGTGAGTCTCTGCCAATTCCCCCTATTTTGAAACGCCCACAGGGCGGTATACTAACGCTTCTTCTCAAAGGTACAAAATGTCGTACCACGGCTTCGCCTCGCTCTTCCCCGAAGGCCAGGCCGTCGACCGCGTGCGCGGCTCCCGCATGCCCTCGGAGAGCCCCGTGCTGACGACCGTCGACGAGGCCTT
>Ga0160427_10001593_pt1 | contig 13908 bp, 10 predicted proteins | sample SolpanmetagenomL_FD_108194 | JGI IMG/M metagenome (GOLD analysis project Ga0160427, IMG submission 108194) | Solar panel surface microbial communities from Lawrence Berkeley National Laboratory, California, USA - L | ecosystem: Engineered > Built environment > Solar panel > Unclassified ...
AAAGATCCTATTTATAAAGATTATGATTATAGACTTGGATCTTTGGAGATGAATCTTCAAGGTTGGAAGAGATGGATCGACGTGGTGTTTTCGCCTTGGTGTAGGGACGGGAATGGAAGGGGACTAGGTGTTGGAATTGAGATTTGTTCAGGAGGAATCAGAACGGTAGAAGAAGAGACGTCATGATGCTTGTTTTATGTAAGTTTCGTAGAATGGTAGGAAGTATATGAGTATCATTGTAATATAGATATTGTATAAACAAAACTAGACTGAACTAGGAACGATTGGATGTAAAAGATAAAATAACAGCAGTGATAGATAGCAATCAATAACAATAATCATAATAATAATAACAATCAATAATAAACATCATACCTCATCATCGTCATTAACAATCAACATATCCATTCTGTTTTTCTTCGACCCCCTATTCTTTAGTTACGAATGAAATATATTAAACTAATTCATACTATTCTTCCTTGATAATCTCCCTCCACTACCTCTCAACACAGCAGGAGGCATATTCGCCCTTATCCTACCTACACTTTCTCTCTCGTATTCCCTCGCGTCTTCCCTCACATCACCCATGATTATCGATTCCGAACTCTTTACATTCCTCAATAATCCATGAGATCCTATCCTCTGCATACCGTGATGGACACCGTTATGACCCGCGCTGGCAGGGCGATTCGAGGATGTAGAAGACGTATGTCCGTGCATGACTTTTGGCAACGCAGTCAAGGTCGAAAGTGACGCGTGGCGTGATAAAACAGGTGAATTCCTTGATGAATTAGCGAAAAAAGACTCTTGGCTTGCTTGAGGGTGCAAGACTTGTCCTCCCCACGGTGATGCTACGACGATAGTATCGGGAGATGTAGGCGGTGGAGGAAGTGGACTGTCGGTTCGGAAAAGAGGATGAATGTGAGTCTCGTCGGTCACGATTGGTTGGACGGTACTGGACGATGATAAGCGACGAGGTGTACATTGAAGATCTCGTTGTGATGGTCGGCGCATAGACCGAGGATTGGAATTTCGGCGCTCATGTGGTGGAGCGAGATCGGTTGTTTCGTCCAGTAATTCGAGACTCGGATCAGGGTCTGTTATGAAAATACCGAGAGGCGTTGGAGATCGGACTTGTCTCATATTACCATTCTTTGAAGAAGGTCGCGTATATATATTGTTTGATTGGGTAGGATCGTAATTTGTTTCCAAATCGTGATAACGTTGGTATTCGAGTGATTCTCCAGCTCGATTTCCCCAAGAACTTCGATCGTCACTTATATCTGAACGTGTAGATTGGAATGATTTATGTCGAAGTAATCTTGATGCAGATGTCATTGGTTGTATGATACCTTGTAATGAATTTCTCAAACTTGTCGTTCGTGGTTGTTGTGGTGTGATAATTGGAAAATCTGGAAGATCAGGACTATGTGGTGGTAGAACTTGATCGTATGCTTTGAATTTACGATCACTCTTTGGAGATTCTTTCAACTCAGAACCAGTGTAACTACTATCATGTGTGACATGTGATGATCTGTTCCCTCGTAATCTCAGAATACTCTGGTAACTGAAATATACGAATGTTGCCTCCAGAATCATGGTGAGTATAGTCGTTATTATAATGAGAACTGCATATGTTTTAAATTTGGAAGCCTCGACTGTCGTTGTGACTGAAATGTGTAATCCAGCAGCCACAAATGATAGCATCATGGCTATTATAGTGATGATTAACAGACCTCCAGCCGACCATTTGTGCAGAGATCTAATTGTATATTGACTTGATCGATGTCTTCGTAAATATGTAGCCAATATTAGAAAGCCAGCAAAGGCTAGAATATTAAATATAAGAGTGATTATGAGTACCACTAGCTTTGTTGTAGAAATGTCGGATCGCTTAGCCAAGGTTGTCAAGACTATCAAGAAAGCGATTGTTGCAATTGAAATTATTGTGCTCAATGACAATAAAATTCCACCAAGTAGGCCTGCAGAACCTCGAAGGCGGCCATTAATTGCCATACTTCTCGCTTACACTATGAGAATAGATTAGACCGGATTATGAGGCGATTCCACCCCAAAGTCGCGTAAAGTCGCGTCCAATATATATTCAAGTGCTTGTGCGGTATCACTAAAGATTGTTCGTGAATGTATTATACTGCGACGAATACCGTTCATCTGTAATTTCTGCCAATAATAGATGGTTCGGTTGCCCGTCAAGCGTTATGTATGGTAAAACTTGTATAATGGTGCAGAGTAAAGGTGATATCAAAGAAAAATGTGACAATAGGAGTAAGTATCCAAGTAGGGAATGATTGTTTAGTTAAACATAAGGCAAAAATAATGGAACAGTAGTAACAACAATGACAAGAAGAAAATCTCAAGTACAAACAAAAGACAGACCTGAGAGGGCTAGAGGAGGGGTAAAAGAAGCTACCAATTCATCCATCCGACTCGGACTACATCCGATGGAAAAAAGTCTTTCCACAAAATGATTACATCGTCATGTCTACCAAAAGATCCATTCATACAGATTGAAGAATACAAGAACCAGGGTTCTGAGTATTTACAGAAAAGGTAATCGTTTGGTCGTAAAACACTTTGACGAATCAACAACAAAAGATTGTTTCGGGTTACAAACATTACAATTCGATGCGGCCCGAGATTCAGCCTTGACCACAATCCTTCTGAATTGTGTTCCATATCAAGCGATTCAACATATACACGGCAAGAAGAGACGAAACGCTAAAATTGAGATTGTTGTTGATTGGAGATCTGCTTGATTATTTGTTGTGGAGCAAGGTTTGTTTTGATAGCTAGGCGGTTCTCGCCGAATTCTGGTACGCGTATGTTCCGCGAAAAATACTACTGTGGACGAAAAAAAAAGTCGCGAGCCCCTAACAATGCTGATCCACTAATAATAAATGTAACTTGATTGGCTTCCGGCAATTGCCCGGTCTGCCTTGGCCACAACTTTCTGGTATGAAGACTATTGTCGTTGAGAAAAGGGTAGGACGAGACACGAGATACTTTACAGCACTAGGCCTTGCCTTGGCTAAATAAACACATCTGGTAATAAATGCCTGATAGGACAGCTCGCATTATCACGACCTCCAAAAGTATACATTACACTAGATTGCACTTTTCGATTGGTACGACAGCTCGCGTGGATATCACAAATCCATGACACTTGCATATGTATTACATCTGATGGACCATGGTATTGTTCAAACCATTGATGATTTGTTTTTCACATGATAAAATTTTGTTTTGACATCAACAAACATAGTCTACTTGTTGATTCCCGTACATCTCCATTTAATGTGGGTCAATCTGCTGCGGCACTCAAAGCAAGCGCGCTTACTTAAAACATGACCTTCAGTCGAGGCTTATTGTTGAGAACATATGACCGTGCTATTATGAAACATATTCCAAATTCCCGACCTCAGTCAATCAAGGCCGGAAATGAAAGACAAGGGGTCATTTAAGCTCAAATGAGCTCTTCCACAAAATGATTCCATAGGCTGAACCTTTTTTTGTCACGTTCTCAACGCAATCACGTGCCGACGAGAAACATGTGCGTCTCTCTATTTTTGGAATCGAGGATAAATTTAAAGTTTGGGTTGATCGTCACAGCTAGAGCTTTTTATTCTTTCGCCGCTGATTTCACCATCATTCAAATAAAATTTAACGCATCTCATCCTGCAGGTCTTTATCAACATAAACCATCGTTGAGAAGCACTGCAAGTGCACTGACCAGAGAAATATCCACTTTGATCCAGAATCAATTTTGCATTCGCCTCAGTATATTCGTCTTTATTCACCCGAGCTCAACAATATGAAACTTACCTTCAAGGTCAGTCATCGTGCATTCAGTCGTCGTCAGGGTAGTAGGCGAGTGATGTTAATTTGATAACAGGACTTGAAGCAACAGAAGTTCACGCTTGATGCAGAGCCTTCCGAAACAGTACCTCACCGTAAAAATATTCTCTTATTCATTCACGGCTTACATTATCTAGATCGGAGACGTAAAAGCAAAGATTGCTGCTGAGAAAGGATGGGAAGTCTCATCGCAGAAGCTCATTTACTCGGGTGAGTGTTGAATACTGCCTTCCAGAATGATGAACATCTATTAAACTATTTAGGAAAAATTCTACAAGATGACAAAACAATTGAATCATACAATATCGAGGAGAAGGGTTTTATTGTTTACATGACACAGAAGGTACAATCTACGGCATGTAACGACTTTCAAATATGTATTGACATCTACGACCATAGCCGAAAGCTGCGCCAATTGCACAAGCTCCACCTGCCACACCTGCCCCATCGACGACTGCCCAAACTCCTGCTGCACCTCAGGCATCCCTCACTGGAACCAATCCCACCGATGCTGTCCCCGCAAGTCCCTCTCCCGCTCCATCAAGCGTCACATCATCAAATCGTGCATTCAACGACCCTTCAGCATTAGCTATGGGAACGGAGGAGCGTAGTAGAGCTATTTCAGATATGGAAGCAATGGGATTCCCGAGAGCAGATATCGAACGTGCTATGAGAGCTGCTTTTTACAATCCTGACCGTGCAGTTGAATATTTACTTAACGGCATACCCGAATCAGCAGCACAATCTGAACGACCCACACCAGTCACAAATACTGCGAACACGGCCACAACAAATGAGACGACAACAAACACAGATCAAGCCATGACTGATAACCCGGTGAATCTATTTGATCAGGCTGCTGCTGAACGTGGTAACGCTACGACTGGCACGAGAAGTGGCGACAATCGCACAACTACAGCTATAGGTGCGTCAAGCCTTGATTTCTTGAGGAACAACCCACAATTCCAGCAATTACGTCAAGTCGTTCAACAACAACCACAAATGTTGGAACCAATTCTGCAACAAGTCGTGGCAGGTAATCCTCAAGTTGCGCAAATGATCAACCAAAATCCAGAACAATTCATGCAATTATTAGCTGAAGACGTTGGAGATGATGCAGCGCTACCTTCTGGTGTCCAGCCAATAAGTGTCTCGGAAGAAGAAAGAGATGCAATTGAACGTGTAAGTTATACAAATCATTGTCTTGTTTTATCGGACACTTCACTGATAAACTTGAAAAAATAGTTGTGTAGGCTTGGCTTTGATAGAGAATTGGCGATCCAAGCATATTTTGCATGCGACAAAAATGAAGAGTTGGCCGCAAACTTTTTGTTTGAGCAACCTGACGAACCGGATGAGTAAAGTTTTCTGATTGAACAGATTATCAAGCTTTAGGTGATTAACGAAGATTGATCATCTCTAGTCTCTGTAGTTTTTCATAGTCCATGTAGCATGAGCTTGATCGGCTTGTCACAATTTACAATGACATATTCCAATAACTGATCCTTTGATATATTGAAAGGAAACATACGAAAATAATGATGTAACTTCAGTTTTCATTTCTAGGCGTAACTAAGCCCGAATAGGTTAAGTTAACGTTAACTTAAGATTTTCTCATGGCGCGGCCGATTCGACCAACAACGGCGCGGATTCCAAATTTAGAACTATTTTTATCGAAAACTGTTACCTTATTTTGGTAGCACACGAAAGTGACTAATTAAATGCTTTCCGGACTCTCCGAGTCTCTATATCCTGACCAATATCTTTTCATTGATCGCATTATATACATCATCATACGTATTTGCGCACAGTGATGATATGATTACTTATTTTCCTGTCATACTATTCTAAGATATAAGTTTCGCGACACTTTACTGTCGTAGAAGATGGGGAGGAACCATTTACTTTCCACGTATAGCTAAAGAGATACTTCGGGGCACCAGTACGTATCTATTTCTCGCTTGATCGTACGTCTCAATATTCCTTATTTTGCCTTTTCCTGAATAACACGATGATGAATCCCTCCCATATGCTATAAATTTCCGGTTACAACCATTGAAACAATAAACCACCATGCATATCCTCAATATCAAACATGTTTTTCCATCAACTTACCATTAATTCTAGATCGCTTTCAATTGGAATGATAACCGCAAATCACTATAAATTGTGGATGCAGCCTTATAAGATCTTGTAGATATACAGGGCAAAGTATTCGTAATCGGCTTTTGCAAAGCATATTAGTATATGCCCATTACGGTGATTATTTTCATTCAAGTATCACTTGAAGCAAAGACTGCGCGATCTTGACTGGCCAAACCACCGGTACAGCCTCAAATTCAGAATTTGCCGTGCTTTAGGTCAACCACAAACGTCTGTAGAATGGTTGTCGAATCACCGCCTAACAAGCATGAGCGTGATCATAATTCCCGGGACGATGCATCTGGAACAAGTTCTGGAACTTCATCGGCCATTGACTTTGCAACTGTCCCAAAGACTATGCTGACATCCGTTCGTTCTGGAAAGGCAGTAACGCCCAGTGATGCGCAAAGCTTGTCGAGTGTCTACACCGCCGTTTCACGCCAAAATTCACCAATGCGCGATGGGCTTGTAGATGAAAACACGAATGATAGTAAGATGCTGCAGGAAAATCATGCTCAAAATTCGAACGGAGCTCGGAAACGACGCCGGCAAGATGATAGCAATGAAGTGGCATCCCGCAAGAGTCGTCGTCGAGTAGTCGATGATGATAACAATGCTCAGTCAGGAATTAGAATTCACGATGTAGTATCCTTCTCAAAAGAGCGGAATAACGTTTCCCAGCATTCCGAGAGGCCTGAATCCGAGCAACCCTATCACAATATAGATGATAATCATGCGTGCTATGATAATATAGATACAGACAATGATGTTGATGTTGAGGATGTCCAACCCTTGGATGAGCCTGAAACGGATGATGACAGCAATGACGATGGAGACGATGGAGATGAAGAACGAGGTCTGACCGAGAATAATGAAGAAGACGGCGGAGTTACATTTGGGCAGGATGAGGTCATCAAATCTAGAGAGCTGCAAGATGATGATGGTGAGCAACTTTTAGAAGATACAGACGACGATTCCCTTGGCGACAAGGGCCACTTGATGGAGAACGATGAAGATTCTACTGGTGAAGAGATAGATCGTCCCGCAAACCCTAATATCCCCCGAGTAATCACTACCACAGCATCGCCCTCTCAGGCGCCCTCGGAAGGTGAAGTAGAAACCTCGCGAGGAGCGACCAATTTAGACAGAGATCATCTGCTCCCACAGATATCGAATAATAGCCGAAAGGTTGCTGGGCGACGAAGAGCACCACATGCGGATCCTAATGTAGAAGCTGCTCTACGTAGACAGTTACATCTGAGAGTTCGTTACCGTGCTGTAGCGAAGCAACTGAGACCACTGCTTGTTGAATTGACTAAGCGAACTATAGAAGCACTCACTAACGATATTGAAGCTCATACTAAAGTCACTGAATATAAGACGGTAGAAGCACAACTAGATGCCAAGTTAGAAGAGCGACTCACACTGTTGGATGTGCAAAAGCAATTTGAACGAGATAAACTCGATTTACTGTTTAAGATGGAGCAGGACGTTTGCCACATGAAGTATCGGGTAAGTGATAGAGACGAAAAAACTCAGCTTGACAAGAATTGACATGATACAGCAAGCAAGACGAAACGCGCAAGGTGGGCTTGTCAATAAGATCAAGTTTGATCTACTTACGACTATTCGAAAGCATGATCAAGAAATTGATAAACATGCTAGTGATGATGAGGTTCGTCTGTATTCTTTAGATAGAATGGAAAGACATTGACATTTTATGTATAGGACAATAATATCATACCTTCGCTGTGGCACGTAAATGTCCATGGTAGGCGAAAGCATTTGTTACATCGCAGTTACGATTCTCGAAGTAGAAGGATTATTGAGACAGATCGACTGTATCAAGAACTTTCTGATCGCCGAGTTGAGTTTGTCACTGACGGAGAAGTCGCTAAAGTGGCTTCTACGCCATGTCCTTTTACATTTCTCGAACCTGAACGACGAAATGCTCACCAGCATGAGAAAAACCTTGCAATCTTAATCTCTGCCTTGAAAAAACAAATCCCAAGACGGTCGACGAAACGAACCATTAAGAAAGATAACGGTGATGCTCTTCAAATGCTTGCAATGACAGTAGCTGAGCATAATCTTACTCACAAATCAAATGACAACGTGAGACCAGCTGACTTTGGCCATATCCTCAAGATAGAGGATCGTCCTGTTACAATTAAACAAGAAGAACCATCACCTCGTTTTCGTCAACAGTTTCCAGAAGTCAGTATAACAGAGAAACGTCATAACATCACAGGCCTCACAGAATATCGTTCGGCTTCATCACTGCCAGTATTTTCAGATGGCATGACTGAAAATGCACGTAATTCTCAATCTCGAACTCCTCCAAATAATGCTACGGAAAGACTTGTAAGGTCAAGTCATGGGAATAACATCGAAGAACCGCATATGCGTGTTCGACGAATGTCTACAATGTCTGGTAGACCTAATCGGTTAGACGGACCGCCCGCTGGCCAAAATTCATCAAGTCCAGATCTAAGAAGAGCAAGTGGTTCTTGGGACGGGCAATATAGATCACGAGATCACGCTGACATGCGATATGATCAACCGAATCAACAACACATATCTCATGTCGATGAACGAAGAGAGTCAAGAGATAGCCAAAGGTCTAATCCGATCTATAGTCAAATACCTTATCAAAGACAAATGTCTGGAGGTTCAGAAGATCATTCAAGGGAACAATATAGGAATGATAGGTCGTTGGAATATGTGAGACGATCTTCTGTGAGTAGACCAGTGGATAGTAGACTAGTGGATAGTAGACCAGTGGATAGTAGACCAGTGGATGGTAGACGATATGAATACTCTTCATCTACACAATATCCACAAGGAGAGAGACCTCCGTCGAGAAGTAGTATCACGAGTCAAGCTCCGCCACCAAGATACAATAATCATTCAGATATAAGATCAAGGGATGAATATCAAGCCTCAAGACATCAAGAATATGGACAACCGCCAGCACGTCCACAACAACATCTATATAACAAACAAGAAATGTCACCACCAACCGGTTATCGTTGGCCATCGTCACCTTCTATGCCAAGACCACAACCGCCTCCTCCATCACTCTCACAAACATCTTTACAAGATCGGTATGGTAGTTTTCGTGGTACAAATCCTGTTCCACAAGTAACGCGATCTTTCAGTAGGTATGTAGATCAATCAAGCACTCGCACTTTTGAAAGATATCCTGTTCAGCCTCCTCGAGAGATGAGTCGAGAGATGAGGAGGCCAGAAGATAGAGCACCGTTACAGGTCATGCCACCAGTACGTCAATACTGGCCTGGTCCAAACTCAGCAGTCTTGGAGTCACCCCTAGGTGAGAATAATAGATATCCTCCAATATTTGATAATTCTCGTGGAGATAGACCGGGCAATGATGTAGGATTGAATGAAACGCGTGATCGAAGGATGAGTGATAGAGATGCAAGAACCTATCAATATTCTAATAAGCAACGATGATTGAATGAGTTGTTGATAGATATGACTCATGTATGTATATTTGTAACATGTGAATCATCAACCAGTATTTCCTATTTTGGATTAGTGGGTTTTTTTTCCAAGAGTGACGTAGAATAAATTTTGAACGATCACCACCGACTCTTTGGAGGAAAAAGGATTATAAGACTACGATATTATCATTCTCCTCTGCTCATCCAATACATTCCACTTTTTAGATATACTGAATTGAATCTAAATAACTGATTTTTTCTATATACAATCACAAAATCATGGCTGTACGAGCCCAATTCGAGAATTCCAACGAGTAAGTCAATCATCCAAGACATCCTCCATTCCACTCCTCTCTGAATATATTCATGACCTAACAACTATCCAGCGTCGGCGTCTTTGCGACTCTCACAAACTCCTACTGCCTCCTCGGCCTCGGCGACTCCCAAAACTTTGCCTCGATCTTCCAGTCCGAACTGGCAGACATAATCCCGATATGCCAATGCACCATCTCCGGCACGCGCATCATCGGACGTCTCACCGCAGGTAACATCCGCGGCCTCCTCGTCCCGACCGGCACGACGGACCAAGAACTGCAACACCTCCGCAATTCGATCCCCGACAGCGTAAAAGTGCAACGGATCGAAGAGCGGCTGTCTGCGTTGGGAAACGTCATTGCGGCAAACGATCACGTCGCGCTGATCCATCCCGATGCGGAGCGGGAAACCGAAGAGATTGTCGCTGACACGCTCGGCGTCGAGGTGTTTAGACAGACGGTCGCGGATAACGTCCTCGTCGGGTCCTACATGGCCTTGAGCAACCAGGGAGGAATCGTACACCCAAAGACCAGCGTGCAGGACCAGAACGAGTTGAGTAGTTTGTTACAAATCCCCCTTGTGGCGGGAAGTATCAATAGAGGTAGTGCGGTGGTGGGCGCCGGAATGGTGGTTAATGACTGGGTGGCGGTTACGGGAATGGATACCACTGCTACGGAATTGAGTGTCGTGGAGAGTGTATTTAAATTAGGACAACAAGGTTCAAATGGTCCACAAGGGTTGAAGGAAGCAGTGGTAGAGAGTTTCTACTAACAAGTTCTCCATACATAATAGTCTATCTATGTTGACTGTTAATTTATGATGGTAAATGTATCATGAAAAGACTATCGTATTTTTATATGATTGACAAATATCGTTATGATTGCCCAATAATGACAACGACCAATTCCTTTGACTTAATATGATGGTCAAAACTAATCCCTCGAATAACAACTACACACAATTCCTATGACTGACAATAGAAAAAAAAAACAAAATGACATGATTGACGATTGATATAAAATAAATCATCTAAATATTAATCATTGAATATCCTCCTTTACTCCGGCTTTAATAGCCAACGTCTTCCATTTCTCAACCTCTCCCTCTAAACGCTTCACTTCATCCTTCAAATGTTCGGCTGTGTTTCCAAGTTCATGACAAGCTTGTTCAAAGATCCTTCTAGCATCATCATTCTTCGTATCTGTTTGAATCTGTCTCTCCTTCATATCTTGAATAAAAGCTACAGCACGTGCAAGAATTACACCTTTATTATCACCCGACTTTCCTACACTTTCAATCTTTTGTTCACTACCTTCACTAATCACCTTTGCCAAATCATTGATACCTTCATTGATATTCTCACGTCGACGTCTTTCGACTTCTTTGTGATTATCTCGACGGACCTTTTGCCATTCGGCGGATCCTTTTATCGGTTTTGAAATGTTTACATCTTGGACAGTTTGTGTAGAAAGATCTTGCCCTCCAGTAAGATCAAATTTGTCCACTTCCGGGGACGGATCACCAATATCGAATTCAGGAATGGGTATTTGATCGGCAGAGTCAACAGATGGTCCAACTCCAAATGCGGGATCTGTCGCCATTGGATTATTCATTCCATATCGTAAAGCAGCAGACGCCGCTTCTGTTGATGATTGCCGATTTGCTCCGGCGGCTTCTGCCAGTCCATCTAATTCCTGCAGAGTCTGCATTTCCGCTTCGCGCGGTTGATCCATAAAATGTGGTGTATATCCATCTGTCGGATTCGTTGAAAAGTCTGTTGGTGGTGGAGGTGGACTTTCCTGCATCATATTGTCCATCATCTCCCGCTTACGTTTTGGTGGCATGTCTGACAGGATGATCTACCAACATGATTATCAGTATACATTTTGAGAAATGATATCAAAGATTCAGAGCAATGATGATGTGGTGAATGTCGCGTCGATCGTCGATCCTCATATCGCCAGTTATCTAACATATCAAGGTAATAAATACGACCTTGATATACGGTGCCAGATATTGTTCTTCATTAGTTCATGATCCCTACTGTAAAGAATAATTCCATCCCTCGTTCGTCAGGTGATCGCGAGGTCCCGTGTTTTGTTGATATCAAATACCGATTTTCACGTCGCGATTATGGAAAGAAGAACTTACAAATCTTTTGAAAACAACAATGTTTTTTTCGTGTTTGGAAAAGATAGATACGAGACAGGCTGCGTTCAGATTTGGAACAAATTGATCAAATATCAATAATTTCTATATGCGACAAATAGAATAGTCAGATTCTGGAATCGAGGAAGCAGAAGTCACGAGGTGCTTTTGTATAAATAACGTTTATAGCCTGGAAGGCAGGGCGGGAAAGTGCTTCGTTCTATAATGGTTTCCTATTTTTGGTGATGAGGTTCGATCGCAAATAATTTCGCCAAGAACCACTTTATCAATTTAGCGTTTTTGGAACTGCCAACCAAACTTTTTTCGATGCAATACATGTGGATACTTCCAGATACAATTATTTTCATCAATTTTTAATAATAATTAACAAAGTACGGTCAACAACTGTTATCATTCTGCAAGCAATCCTTAAATCTCTCGACAATTTTTGTCTGTCAAATTTCAAGATATACAATGTCTACACCTACTGCGATCAAGACTCCCGATGTGGAAGTTGAAAAGACTGCACAGACAAACGGAGAGGCTGAAGAAAGTGTACATGTCAAGGATTTGCAAAAGTATCGCACAATATCGCATTCATTCAAGGGATCAAGCTGACAAGGAATATTAGACAAATTCGCAATATCACAAAGAAATTGGTAAGCCGGAATTTGCGCAAATGTCCATGTAAAGTCCAATAGCTCATTCCAGACAGAATTTAATGATGAAGGTCGATACAATTATTCTTGAGCACCCAAACTTGTCCTTGGAAGAGTTGGTCGCTACTAAAAAGATCAATGCCGATCAGAAAGCACAGGCAATGAAGAAGCCAGGACTCCAAACACAATTGAATCAGTTAGAGCAACAAATTGTGCAATACAAAAAAGTTGAAAGCGAATTGATCTCTCGCTTCACCTCGGAGAAAGAAGAGCAAAGCCGTAAACATGACGCACATACAAAGGAACAAGTTTCGAAAGCTGAGCACAGAGCGGTAAAGAAGCACGAAAGAGAATTGAGAAAGAAATTCCGAACCATCAGTCAATTCCTCAACGTTGCAGCAGCAAAGCGCAATGTTGAAGAAGAAGCAGAGAGTGAAGAAAGTAAAGCATTTGAGGGTGTTTTGCTGTTATTATATGGGGGTGATGATCAAGCAGTAGAAGCTGTCATAGGACTTGTCGATGGACATGATAAACCCGTTCCGTCTGTCGAGGGTCAACCACTTAATATCAGCTGTTAGTCAAAATCATCATGAAACCGCATCGGATGATCAATATTCTGACATTCTTGTAGATTCACAACTCAAGGAGCTGACGATACAACATGCTCCTTATGCGCCAAACTCTGACGAAGACACGAACGCAACCGAGACTGGCTCAAATGAAGCCGGTCGTGTTCAGCAGTCTCAAGCTGTTAATGGATCTGATCCCACGATCGTTAACGCAGGATTGACTGAAATTATGCAACAAGAACCACAATCAAATAAACAGGCCGCAGAAGCAAGTGACGTTGAGCCTATACAATTGCCATCCCAAGTCTCTGCAGGCAATGATGGCGCAAATGCAGCCGCAACTCAAGCTTGGGAAGCAACAAACGGTGCCTCTGAAGACTTGGAGGAATCCTTTGAGATTATTCCTCGTAATCCTGCCGAGACCGAAGCTGTCCATGCACCGGCCGCAAGTTCCCAGACTATTTCCTGGGCGGATGATGCCCAAGCTGCTGCAGTCCAGAAAGAGATGGCTCCTGCAAACGATGGGTTTTCTGAAGTGACGAGCAAGAGAGGCCGAAGCGACGGCGGACGCGGTCGTGGAAGAGGTCGTGGAGGATTTAGAGGTGGTTTTGAGCGCGGTGGTAGAGGTAGTTTCCGTGGCGGGGATCACCATGGATACAATAAAGGACATGGAAAACATGGCGTTGATCGTCCTGTCGGGCAACAAGCTCCACGTCACTTTCATAAAGATGT